>JACKZZ010009863.1_pt1 | contig 76643 bp, 113 predicted proteins | sample 8027871 | NCBI WGS metagenome assembly JACKZZ01 (sample SAMN15724774, study PRJNA655200) | protist metagenome | isolation source: fluorescence activated cell sorting (FACS) single amplified genomes of... | place: USA: West Boothbay Harbor, Gulf of Maine | collected 2000-07-19
CAGATTACAGAGAAAAAGTTAAGACAATTAAAGAGTCTTACTTTAAATCCAAAGACGTTTCTGGTGACGGTATAGATGAAGTAGCGGCTGGCGAAGGAACTCCTAACGAGGACCTAAGCAATGCGATGGCTGCTTATAGTGCCGCTATAAGTCAAACAAAAGACATTAAATTGTCTAACAAATAAAAATAATAGGGAGATAAAAAACATGTATTTATCAGAACAATACGAAAAAAAATGGCAGCCAGTTTTAGAGCATCCTGATTTACCAAAAATCGGTGATTCTTACAAACGTGCCGTTACTGCTACGATCTTGGAAAACCAAGAAAGAGCTATGAAGGAAGACAGCGCATTTATGACTGAAGCTGCTCCTACAAACAATACTGGTGGAACTTCAAATTGGGATCCAATTTTAATTTCATTAGTAAGAAGAGCAATGCCAAACCTTATCGCTTACGATATCGCTGGTGTTCAACCAATGACTGGTCCAACTGGACTTATTTTCGCAATGAGATCAAGATATACTTCAGCAACTGGCGGAGAAGCGCTATTTGACGAAGCTGATACTGATTACTCATCTAGAAATGCTGCTGGTGATTCAGCTTCAGGCGACGGAGTAACTGAGCACAGAGGATCTAATCCATCTGTACTTAATGACTCACCTGCTGGCGAATACACTAGAGGTCAAGGTATGACAACTGCTGAAGCTGAGGCTTTAGGCGACGCTTCTGCTAATCAGTTTGCTGAAATGGCTTTCTCAATTGAGAAAACTACAGTGACTGCAAGAAGCAGAGCTCTTAAAGCAGAATACACTATGGAACTTGCTCAAGATTTAAAAGCAATCCACGGTTTAGACGCTGAAACTGAATTAGCAAACATTCTATCTGCTGAAATCCTTGCGGAAATCAACAGAGAAGTTGTTAGATCAGTTTACATCAATTCAGAAAAAGGCGCTGCTACAAACACAACTACTGCTGGTGTATTTGATTTAGATACAGACTCTAACGGTAGATGGTCAGTTGAGAGATTTAAAGGTCTTATGTTCCAATTGGAAAGAGACGCAAACAGAATCGCTCAAAGAACAAGAAGAGGTAAAGGGAACATGATTATTTGTTCTGCTGATGTCGCTTCTGCTCTACAAATGGCTGGTGTTTTAGATTACACGCCTGCTTTAAACAACAATCTAAACGTTGATGACACTGGTTCAACATTCGCTGGTGTATTAAACGGTAGATTCAAAGTATACATTGATCCATATAGTGCAAACTCAAGCGCTAACCAATACTACGTTGTTGGTTACAAAGGTACTTCACCTTATGACGCTGGTATGTTCTATTGTCCATATGTTCCACTACAAATGGTGAGAGCAGTTGGTCAAGATACTTTCCAACCAAAAATTGGTTTCAAAACTAGATACGGTTTAGTTGCGAATCCTTTTGCGGAAACTGGTGCTGCTTCGGGTGCGGTTACAGGAATCACTGATTCAGGTACACCTAACTCAAACAGATACTACCAAAAAGTTAAAGTAGCAAACATCATGTAATACGTTGTTTAGACGTTTTATTAAAAAAGGGGGCTTCGGTCCCCTTTTTTTTTGGTCCTAATAATAGGATAAATAATAATATAAATATAACATATGAAGAATTTATTAAGATCAATATTAGGTATATTAGTAGTAATAGTATGTATTAAAGTTTTTGCTTTATTCGTATTCTTATGTTATATTGGCTTTTTTGTACCCGAATCACCAAATCCCCTAGAAAGTATTGAAGATAAAATAGAACAGGTTGAGAAAAAAGAACGTGTTTTAACTGAAAACGAAAAAGAATTAGAGAAGAAATCTACAGAAAAAGACTGGGATGAAGTAGATAAGGAACGTAATAAATAGTATTATGACAACACTAAAAAACAGACAGCCTACAAAATTAGACTATGCAAGTCCAACACAATTTAAATTTGGTATAACTAAACTACCAAAAGTAGAATATTTTTGTACAGCTGCAACAGTACCTGGAATATCATTAGCCAATACGCCAGCACAAGTAACACCACTTAAAGATATACCTTTACCTGGTGATAAGTTAGATTATGAAAAACTTGTTTGCACATTTTTGGTAGACGAAAATCTAGAAAACTATCAAGAGATACACGGTTGGTTAAGAGGTTTAGGTTTTCCCGAAGATAACAAAGAACATCAAAATCTTTTAGTAAGTGGTAACGATAGATTTCCTGGTAGTACAAGCAGTGTATTAGGTGAAGCAGGCCGAACAAAATATGCACCACCAAAAACAGGTGGTCTTTTTTCAGATGCTACGTTAAACGTGTTATCAAATAAAAATAATTCCGTAATAGAAGTTAGATTTAGAGACGTATTTCCTATTTCTCTATCTGGCCTTTCTTACAACCAACAAGCAACAGATGTTGATTATCTTACAGCAACTGTTACATTTGATTATAAGATATACGATTTTGCTACAAAAGGAGCAAGTCGGACAACAGTTACAACATCTTAATAAATAAGACTAGTAACAAAATGAAAGAAAAGTGGAGATATAATGGACCTAGAACAGCTACAAAACGAAACAGATAAAGATTTAAATATTAACGATATAGAGTTAGATATTGAATCTTTAAAAACACCTCAATTACATAACAAGTATTTAAAATATTTAACAAAATTTAAATTACTATTAACACGTGCTGAAGATGAGTACAGAATTGTTAAAAGAGTAAAATGGGAATACTATACAGGCAAAGCCGATCAACAAGTATACGTAGATAGACCTTTTAATTTTAAACTATTAAAGGTAGATGTACCACAATATATTGATTCCGATCCCGAAGTACAAAAGTTAAATCAAAAAGTAAAATATTTAGAGACGGTTGTTGACTTTTTAGATAGAACTTTAAGACAAATAACTAATAGAACTTTTACTATTAAGAACGCAATAGACTGGAAAAGATTTACCAGTGGAGCTGTATAATGTATTTAACTAATAACAATTGTATTTCCGTATCAAAGTTTGAACCAGATTATTGTAACAAACTAATTGCATTGTGTGATACTTTAAAACTGGAAGAAGCAGCTATACAAGACGGCAATGGTAAAAATCGTAGTAGTAGTGTTGCGTGGGTTAAGCAAAATGATAAGTTATATCAATCTATAGAAGAAGTAATTTTTAATCATAATGTAAAAGCAGAATGGAATTTTGATTTAAAAGAATTTGAACCTTTTCAGTATACAATATACGAAGAAGGAGACCACTATGATTGGCACATAGATTCACATACTAAACCTTACCCTAATGGTTTTATTAGAAAAATAAGTTTTACTTTATGTTTAAATGAAGATTATGAAGGAGGAGAATTTGAAATTGCAAGTTTAAATCCTAAAGGAGTTAATCAAAATATAAAGTTTAAAGATAAATTTACAACAGGTACATTGATATCCTTTCCCTCATTTAGTTGGCATAAGGTACATCCGGTAACCAAAGGAACAAGAAAGGTTTTAGTAGGTTGGATTGTAGGTCCTCCTTTCGTGTAATGCCAGATATAAGATACATCATAGTTGACAAGATAAACGATGTCTATTTAAAAGTAGACGCTGACGCCTCTATACGTAGAGAGTTATCAGAGTATTTTTGTTTTGAGGTGCCAGGTTATAAGTTTGTTCCTGCATATAGAAACAGAGTATGGGACGGAAAAATAAGATTATTTTCTTATGCAACTGGTCAAATATATGCCGGTTTATATCCTTATATACTTAAATGGTGTGAAGATAATAAAATACAAGTAGTAGATGGTACTAAAACAGTTGATACTAAAGTTGATTTAAAATTAGTAGAGGCATTTACAAAAGCATTAAAGATACCTTTTGAAGTAAGAGATTATCAAAAAGAGGCATTTATTCATGCAACAACAAAGAGTAGATGTTTATTGTTATCTCCAACAGCCTCTGGTAAATCACTTATAGTATATCTATTAGTAAGATTTAATATGTTAAGACTAAAAGAAGAAAAGAAAAAGATACTTATTATAGTACCAACAACATCATTAGTAGAACAACTATTCAAAGACTTCAAAGATTATGGTTGGAATCCAGACAAAAACGTACACAAAATATATCAAGGACATGATAAAGATACTAATAAAAATGTTATTATATCTACATGGCAATCAATATACAATCAACCAAAAGTATGGTTTAAACAGTTTGGTATGGTCATAGGTGACGAAGCACACTTATTTAAGGCAGTTTCACTCACAAAGATAATGACCAAACTAGAAAAATGTAAGTATAGAATAGGTCTTACAGGTACTTTAGATGGTACTAAAACACACAAGTTGGTGTTAGAAGGATTATTTGGTGTTGTTAATAAGGTTATATCTACAAGTGAATTGCAAGAGAACAAACAATTAGCCGAATTAAAAATTATATGTTTAGTATTACAACATGACAAAGAAGTAAGACATATGATGAAAGATAAGAACTACCAAGAGGAGATGGATTACTTGGTACGAAATGAAAAAAGAAACAAATACATTAGAAACTTGGCCTCTAGTTTACAAGGAAATACTTTATGTTTATTTCAGTATGTTGAAAAACACGGTGATGAACTTGTAAAAATGATAAAAGAAAAGGCAGAGGATAAAAATGTATTCTATGTACACGGAGGAGTAGAAACAGATGATAGAGAAAAGATTAGAGAAATTACGGAGAAAAGTGATAACGCCATTATTGTTGCTAGTTACGGCACTTTTTCAACCGGAATTAATATACGGAATTTGCATAACATTATTTTTGCTAGTCCTTCTAAATCTCGTATAAGAAATTTACAAAGTATTGGTAGAGGTTTAAGATTAAAGGACAATGATTCAGCTGCGACTTTATATGATATAGCAGACGATATAAGTTATAAAGACAAAGAAAATTACACGTTAGCACATTTTCGTGAACGGATAAATATTTACAATGGCGAAGATTTTAATTATGAGATACACAATATAGATTTGAAATGATATCAGATGAAGATTTTAGATTTTTGTTAGAAGAAAGTCGGTACGCCAAAAAGATATTAGAAATAGGTACTGGCACAGGTAAAAGTACAACTGCTTTAGTGGCAAACAGAGCAGAGGTATATACTATTGACAAAGACGATATATTTGAATATGTTGGTATTGAAGATAACATAAACAGATTTCATTGTACAAGTGTTGATTATTGGAAAGAGTATGGTCATTTTGATTTTGATTTTGTGTTTGTTGACGGATCAATCGGCGTTTATGATTGCGAAGAAATATTAAAAAGAACTAAGGATAATTTTAAAATTGTTTTCCATGATTATTTACCTAACGAAGAAAAATATCCTGGAAAAAATAAAGGTTGGTATAATATGAAAGTTTTTAAAGAAACTTCATTATTAACTTATGATATAACAACAAAAACTGGTGGTACTCATTGTGTATTGGCAGAGCTAAAGAAGGATAAATAATCATATGGAAAATAACATTAAGATTATTAAGTTGGTGAACGGAGACGATATCGTTTGCGTGGTTGACTTTACTAAAAGACAATTAGATCCAAAAAACAAAACAATCAATATAGAAAAGCCTTTACAAATAAAATACGTGCCACAAATAACAGTGCAAGGTTTTAAGGACTACATTGCATTGATTCGTTGGACGGCCTATACTAACGATGAACAAATTACTATACCAAAAGATAAGATAATGACAATTACAAATGCTAATGATAGTATGAGTAAAAGTTATCTTGGTGTTGTTGATACATACGAAGATATTCCTCTGGCGGACAAAGATGTAAAAAAGTCGCAAGTTAAATTTACCACCACAGAGAATAAAGAAATTAATAGAATCTTTGATGATTCAATATATGATGACGATGATGAAGGAACTTTGCATTAGAGGAGACCAGTACCTGGAGCTTCTCCCCAAACGGCTACACCGTTCATTATACATAAAATTATCAAAAAGTCAATGCTGATTTCGGCACAAACCGAAATTTTTTCAAGCGGGTGTAGCTCAGTGGTAGAGCGTCTCGTTGCCAACGAGAAGGCCGTCGGTCCGACCCCGATCACCCGCTCCAAAATGCTTAAAACATTGACATTTAAACTGAAAGATGTTATATTAAGAATATGAGTAAAACAAAAAAAGAACACTATGTTAATAACAAAGAGTTTTTAGAGGCAATGAATAAGTACAGAAAAGCTGTACGAAGAGCGGCCAGATTAAAACAAGATAAACCACTGGTAGGAGACTACCTTGGATCATGTTTTTTAAAGATTGCTAATCATTTGTCGTACAGACCTAATTTTATAAATTATACTTTTAAAGATGACATGATATCAGATGGTATAGAAAACTGTCTACAATACCTTGACAACTTTGATGGTAAAAAATCAAATAATCCGTTTGCTTACTTCACTCAAATAATCTATTATGCATTTATACGTAGAATACAAAAAGAGAAAAAGCAAGTGACTATTAAACACAAATTAATCAGCAATTCTAATTTAGATGACTTTGCTTTGCAACCAGGTGATGATAGAGAGTTTAAGAATCAAATGACTGAATATCTACAGAAAAATTTACCAATGGACGCACAAGAAAAGATTGCTGAAGAAGTTAAAAATAGTAAAAAGAAACGTAAGAAAAGAACAAGTAAGAATAGTTTAGATTATTTTTTTGAAAATTATGAAGATAGCCCTACTAAATGATACACACTTTGGTTGCCGTAATGATTCTCCACATTTTATAAATTATCAGAATAAGTTTTATGAGGAACAGTTTTTTCCTTATCTTATTAAGAATAATATTAAATGTTTAATACATTTAGGTGACGTAGTTGATAGACGAAAATTTATTAATCATAATACAGCCCACAACTTTAAAAAAGTATTTTGGGATAGATTAAAAGAACTAGATATAGAAACTCACGTTATACTAGGTAATCACGATACATATTACAAGAATACAAATGAAGTTAATGCTTTGGAAAATCTTAATGTAGGTAACGAAGTTAAGATATACACTAAAGCCACCGAAATAACTTTAGATGGTTTAGATGTATTGTTAATACCATGGATATGTGAAGACAATATGGAAGATACTCTATATAAATTAGATAACTCTACATCACAAATTGCCTTTGGTCATTTAGAAGTAAAAGGTTTTGAAATGCATAAAGGAGTTATGAATGAACATGGTCTAGAGAAACAAAATTTTAGAAGATTTGAAAAAGTATTTTCTGGTCACTTTCATAAGAAATCAGATGACGGACATATCTTTTATCTAGGCACACAATATCAAATTATGTGGTCAGACTATAACTGTCCTAAAGGTTTTCATATATTTGATACAGATACTAGAGAACTAGAACGAATAGAGAACACTTTACCTATATTTAAAAAATTATCATATGACGATACTAAAGAAAACTATGACAATTTAGATTTATCTTCTTATGAAAATTGTTTTGTAAAACTGTTTGTTAATAGAAAAACTAATCCAGAAATGTATGGTAATCTAATAGAAAGGTTTTACAACAATACAAATATACATGAGTTAATTATAAATGAAGATACAAATGACATAACACAAACAGTTAGAGTTGATACTATAGATCAAGGAGAAGATACACTGACATTTTTAGGTAATTATATTGAACAGGTAGATACTGATTTAGATAAACACAAACTAAAAGAATTTGCAAAAGAATTATATACGGAGGCCAATGAGTAAATATAAAAATCCATTTGAAGGACCTTTTAAAGTAGTTAAAGATAAAAAAATTAAAATTGTAAAAAGAAAAAGTGCCTACAGTTCAAAACCTTTACCTAACGATTTACTTAATGAGAAAAGAAAAAAGAAAATATACATACATGTGAATCAACATGTGATCAGAGCGAACAAGAAAAACAATGACAACGATCCTGTGATAACAATCAAGCAAGGTAATAAGAACACCTACTGCCATGAAGTTGAGATCAAAGGACCAAGTCGTATGCGATACGGGGGCAACGACAAACCTATATTGAGCTGTGGTGCGAGAGTTGTGATAGAAACAGAATCAGAGATAGAGGTGATTAAATGATAGTATTTAAAAAGATAATGTATAAAAACTTCCTATCTACAGGTAATATACCTATAGAAGTTGAACTAGATAAATCACACACAACACTAATAGTAGGTCAAAACGGATCAGGTAAATCTACTTTACTTGACGCATTATGTTTTGTTTTATTTAACAAACCATTTAGAATTATAAAAAAAGATCAGATAGTAAACTCAATAAACAATGCTGAATGTATTGTAGAAATAGATTTTACTGTAGGTCAAAAACAATATAGAATTATACGTGGCATAAAACCTAACATATTTGAAATCTATTGCGATGGTACTCTTTTAAATCAAGACGCCAATAGTATAGACTATCAAAAATATCTAGAACAAAATATAATGAGACTTAATTACAGGTCTTTTTTACAAGTAGTGTTATTAGGTGCTTCATCATACGAACCATTTATGAAAATGAAACCTAGATACAGACGAGAGGTTGTGGAAGAAATATTAGACATTAGAGTATTCGGACTTATGGATTTAATATTAAGAAGTCAACAATCAGACTTGGCTAAAAAGGTTGTAGAAATGAAACACCGTGCTGATTTAATACAAACCAAGTACGAAACAGAGTTAAATCACTTCAATGCTATCTCCGACCTTAATATGAACGACCTAGATGGTAAGAAACAGCTGGTTAACAAAAACAAAGAAGATAGTAAAGACTATATTAAAAAGATAGAAGAATTAAACGAACAAATAGGTTATAAGAAAAAAGACATAGAAAACAAGAACAAGGTACAAACAAAGGTAGGTCAACTATCTAAACTAGAAGCTAAAATAGAAACTAATCTATCTACCCACCAAAAGACATTAGAGTTTTTTGAGAATAATAATAACTGTCCTACGTGTACACAACCTATAGATCAAGAATTTAAAACAAAAAAAATAGAATCAACTAAACAAAAAGTAAAAACTTTATCAGATGGTATGAAAGAAATACTAAATGAGATAGCTAATACAGAATTAAAACTATCAGAAATGAATAAAGTATCACAAAAGATACATGAAATAAATATTGATATATCCAAATTTGAAACTTCTTTAGATGAGATAAATAAGTTTAGCAATAGAATACATGAAGAAATAAGATTGTTAGAAAACAAACAAGTTGATGGTAAAGAGATTGAGTCACAACTAGAAGAACTTAATAAACAATTAGAAGAAACTAGAATTGAAAGAGATAGAATAGTTGAACAAAAAGATTACGTAGATATATTAAGAGAAATACTAAATGACAAAGGTGCCAAGGCACAGATTATACGTAAGTATGTTCCAATAATGAACAACTTAATTAATCAACATTTACAGGCCATGGATTTCTTTGTATCGTTTCATTTAGATGAGGAGTTTAATGAGACAGTAAAAAGTAGATTTAGAGATACTTTTAATTACAATAACTTTAGTGAGGGTGAAAAAATGAGAATAGACCTTGCATTGTTATTTACGTGGCGACATATCGCAAAAATGAAAAACAGTACAAATACCAATCTATTAATATTAGATGAGATATTTGATGGCAGTTTAGATGGCCAAGGTACAGATGATTTCTTTAAGATAATAACACAACTTACAAAAGAAAACATTTTTATCATATCACATAAAGGCGATATAATGTTTGATAAATTTACAAATATAATCAAGTATGAAAAGTACAAAAATTTCACTAGATTACAAGCAACATAAATAGGAGTATTATGGGAAGCACACAAAAAAATGTAATGAAGAAGCCAAAGGTGCAGATGAATAAACTTTCTGCTAATGCAAATAAACAGAGTCCTAAATCTTATACAAATAAGACTACAGAAAAAATAAATAAAGAATCAGAGACAGGTTTTCTTACGCCAAAAGATAACGTAGATGATGGTACTTTTAAACTAGTACCACCAAGAGACCCTAGAATACAATCAGCAATAGCACCTTTTTCAGATGACATGTTAGAAGAACATGGTATCAAAGATAGACAAGAACTAACAGATAGAATGTTTAAAACAATGTTAAAGTATGGTGGTATAGGTCTTACAGCAAATCAAGTAGGATTACCTTTTAACATGTTTGTTTTAGGTGCCCACGATCATATAGAAAAAGGTTTAAAAATGGCATGTTTTAATCCATTTATAGTTACTAAAAGTGAGGAAGAAGTAGTAATGAAAGAGGGTTGTTTAACCTTTCCTTTTGTATTCATATCAAAAACTAGACCTAGAAAAGTGGTAGTTAAGTATGAAGACGAGAACGGTGCCTTACAAGAAGGCCACCTTGATGGTGTTGTTAGTAGAGTATTCCAACATGAGTATGAACACACGTTAGGCAAGACTTTTATAGATGGTGTATCTAAAATGAAACTAGATATGGCATATAAAAAAGCAGGAAAACAAATGAAAGCCTATGAAAAACACAAGAAAGCCATGGAAAAAGTAGATAATAGAATGATTCCATAGTAGGCTTGACATTAAGGAAAGTTTATGATAGGATTACATTATGACAGCAGTACCAAAAGAAGACTTTGATATACACGCTAAGCAAGATTTAGAAGGCGTTGAGAAGAAGTGGCAACAGTTTCAAGACGAAAATGATATATCTAATTTAGAAGATATAGATGAGAGAGTACTTACAGAAGCTATTCAAAAAGATTTAGGATACGTGTCAAAGATGACAGTACAAGAGTATACCCTATTTCAAAAGTGGCAAGAAGTACATAGAAAATTCCCTACAACCGAATCAACTACATTGTATGGTACTGAAAAAATATTAACATCACCTGAACAAAGAACTCAAATAGATACAGTTAGAAACAATATCTGGATTCCCGAATCACCTGAAGATTATGATAAGTTAGAACCTGTATTAGAATTTACAGATGATAGTACAAAGAATTTCAAAGGCAAAGCAGTAAGAACTGCCAAACTATCAGAGAACTGGAATACATTAAGAACTTTCCTATCTACTATGAAAAACAATAGTAATATTGGTAGACAGTTATTCTTTAATGTAAATGATAATAGATCAGGTAAACATTTAGGTGTCATTTGTATATCTGGTGACTTTATGGATTTAACACCTAGAGACAGTGCTATTGGTTGGGATAGACAAAGTAAAACTTTTGGTGGTATGATTAATCATACAGCAATTGGCTCTTCTATTGTACCAACACAACCACTAGGTTACAGTTACACAGGTGGAAAACTATTAGCATATCTATGTTTATCAGATGACGTACAAAGAATATGGCAAGAAAAGTATGGTGACAAACTAGTTGGTGTTACCACAACATCTTTATATGGTAAAGCAAAAGCAAATACATTAAGTCAATATGATGGTTTAAAATACTGGAAACGTATGGGTTTTACTATGGGGTCAGTATCATATGAACCACAACCAGAAACTAAAAAACTAATTAAACAATGGTTAAAGAAAAATCATACTAGAAAATACTTTGAGTGGTATGAGGCAACAAGAGCCAACGGCCAACCATTAAAGAGAGATCATAAGAATAGATCATATATGTTTACCTATTCTAAAATGGGTATAGATAAAAAACTAATTAAAACAGATCACGCTAGAGGTATCTATTTTGCAAGATTATATGAAAACACTTATGAGTATTTAAGAGGCGAAGTAAAAGATGACGGTCTAATATCTAGATTTGATTCGTCTACCGAAGCATTAGTTAAAGTATGGAAAGATAAACATGCCTCTAAAAGAATTAAAAACTTACTAGCAACCGATAGATTCTCTAAAGAATCACACTTCTATGATGATTTAATATACCTTGATTGGGAACAGTGCAAGGAAAAGTACTTAAATCAGGTAGGGAGATAACGAATCTACCATGAAAAATATAATGTTCTGGTTGTGTTCTTTCAAAAAGTAAGTAAAATCAACGATATTTAATGGCTTGACTTTTCTGTATTTTCCATATAGGATAAGTGTATATGAAAAAAAATACCACTACAAATATTAGCCTTGACCAAAAAAGTCAACTAGCTAAACTTATCGCTACAGAAAATATAACTATTCAACATAACAATGTACGTACTGCTTCGTTTGATGTAAAAAACAGAGTACTTACATTACCAATATTCAAAACAAAATCGCCAGATGTTTATGACATGCTTATCGCCCACGAGTGTGCTCATGCTCTCTTTACTCCTTATAAGTCGTGGGCAAAAATTCAAGATGATGAGCTACGTGCTTATGTAAATGTTCTAGAAGATTGTAGAATAGATAAAAAAATACAAACACAATATCCTGGTGTAGTTAGAAACTACATTAATGGTTTTGATATTCTTAACAAAGCAAATTTCTTTGGTACTAAAGACAAAGATATTAATAAAGACTACATGTTAATTGATAAGATCAATATGTTTTATAAGTCTTCAAAAAGACTACCAATATTTTTCTCTACTATGGATAATATCTGGATTAATAAAGTTAATGCTTTAAAATCATTTAAAGATGTTGTTGAGTTAGCCAAGAAGATGTTAGATTGGCAGAAAAAAGAAACTAAAAAACAAGAAAAAAATAGTGACTTTTCTGGTAGTAATCTAGATAAACTTTATAAACAACCAGATGAACATCAAAAACCTGATGAGTCAGATAGTGAAGAACAAAATGAAGATCAAGAGTCTGCTGAAAAACAAGATGATGAAAAGCAAGACGGTGATCAAGAAGATGGTAACAACGAGTCGCAACAATCAACTACTCATGGTGATGGTGCAGCTACAGTAGATGGTTCAGGTCTAGACTCTAGAAAATTTATTGCTATTACTGATAAGAAGTATCAAGAAAACACAGCAAATATTACAGAGACAAAATACGATTACAGTTATGTTACTTTACCAGATACTAATCTAGAAAAAGTTGTTGTTAGAAATAAAACTTTCTTAAAAGAAATGAGAGATTATATCAAAACAGAAACTTACAGTTATTCTAGTACAATTCAATATTTAAACTGGTTGAGAAATGACTTTAAAAAGTATCAAAGTGATAACATGAAAACTGTTAACTATCTTGTTAAAGAGTTTGAAATGAAAAAATCTGCTACTGCTTACAAGAGAGCAAGTACTGATAAAACAGGTACTATTGATCCTCTTAAATTAAAAGATTACAGATTCAGTGATGATATATTCAAAAGATTAACTATCTTACCTACTGAAAAAAATCATGGTATGATGATGTTGTTAGATTGGTCTGGTAGTATGTGTGCTGACCTTAAAAAGACTATTGATCAATTAATCAATCTAGTAATGTTTTGTAGAAAAATTAATATACCTTTTAAAGTATATGCATTTACAACTGAATATTGCCACAAGCAAGGCATAGCTCATAGAGATACGGATCCAACAAAGTCTAGTTGGAAATACAAAGCAAACGATATGTTTTTAGAGAACTATAATTTAATTGAAATGGTAGATCATACTCTTAAAAAGAAAGAGTTAGAAGAGTCTCTTATGTATCTTTATAACATGGGTCTATGTTATGACAACCACACTAGAGCGTCATATTGGGATACTAAACCACAATACGAGGGTAGTAGATTTCATATGCCTAGTCAATACAGTTTAGGTACTACTCCACTTAACGAAGCTTTAGTTACTTGTTTAAAACTAGTACCTTTGTTTAAAAAGAAATACAATATTGAGAAGATGACTTTTATTACCTTAACAGACGGTGGTGCCAATTACAGTGGTGATAGTAAACTAATTGACGTTGATGGTAAACTTACCAAAAAACATAAAGATGATTTAAGAGGTTCTTTAAATGGTGGTGACAAGTATGTACCAGTTAGAACTGTTATTAAAGTTGGTAAAAAACAATATGTTAACGAAGATGGCAGATCACAATTAACTAATCAGTTGTTAGGTATGATTCAAAAAGAACATAACATTAAGACAATTGGTTTCTTTGTATTAAAACAAATTAAATGGTGGACTATTGGTGATTATGTTGAACACTGTAAAACATTTGAGCAAAGAGAAAAAGCTATGGCTGAGATCAAAAGTAAATTTACTAAAGAGAAGTGTGCCGTTGTAACTCACAAAGGTTATAACAAATATTTCTTACTTAATGGTAAATCTATGGCCGTTCAAAATACTGACCTTTCCACGATAAAAGAAGACTCTAAACCAGGTCAAATTAAGAACTTATTCAGTAAAAGTATGAAAGGACGAATCACTTCTAGAACACTTTTAAACAAATTCATAGAGGAGGTTGCCTAGATGGTACTGGTATCAACAGTTATTTTAGGCTTGCTTTCTATGGTAAAACCTGATAGGATAAAGGATAAAAACAACGTAACAAAAAGGATAACACTATGTTAACACTAAAACAAACACAATTTGTTGAACATGCTTATGCTATGTTTAATAAAAAAGAATTAACTGTAGAGCAGTTAAAGAAAGCCAATGTAAAATTTGGTTGTAAGTATGCTCCACAATGGTTGATTAAAAATAAAGATTACAAGTTAGGTAAATCTTTATTCAAATTACCTGTAGATGGTGAGGACGTTTCCGTACCCACAAAATCTGTAGTTAATACTAAAAAGACCACAGCAGTTGCTGAGGAAACTAAAAGTGAGGCTGCTTATATTGTTTCATCTTTAGTTGGCGATATTGTTCCTAAAAAGGATCCTATATTCGTTCCTTTTGGTAACTATACAGATGTAAAATCTATCATAAAATCTGGTAGATTCTACCCTATATTCATAACTGGTTTATCTGGTAATGGTAAAACTATGGGTGTAATTCAATCTTGTGCTGAGGCCAAAAAAGAATTAATCAGAGTTAACGTAACAATTGAAACCGATGAGGACGATCTATTAGGTGGTTATAGACTTAAAGATGGCCAAACTGTTTGGCAAAACGGTCCTGTTATTGAGGCAATGGAAAGAGGCGCTCTTTTATTATTAGATGAAGTTGATTTAGCTTCTAATAAAATCATGTGTCTACAACCAATACTTGAAGGATCAGGTGTGTACGTTAAAAAGATAAACAAGTTTGTTAAACCTGCTTCAGGTTTCAACATCGTTGCTACTGCCAATACTAAAGGTCAAGGTAGTGAAGACGGTAAGTTTATCGGAACTAACATTCTTAACGAAGCTTTTCTTGAAAGATTTCCTGTTACATTAGAACAGAAATATCCAAGTACGGCTATTGAGAAAAAAATATTAACCAATACGTTAAAAGCGGCTGGTAAATCAGACAAAGGCTTCATTGAGAAGTTGACTACATGGGCTGATGTTATCAGAAAAACTTATTTTGACGGTGGTGTAGACGAGATTATCTCAACAAGAAGATTAGTCCACATAACACAAGCTTATGCTATATTTAATAATAAAGTTAAAGCTATTCAAATGTGTACTAATAGATTTGATGATGATACAAAAAATTCGTTTGTAGAGTTATATACTAAAGTCGATTCTGGTTCAAGTGTTGAAGACATTATGGAACAAAATAGACAACAGGATTTAGCTGCTCAATCGGATACTGACGAGGATAAAGATGAGTCGGAAGATTCTGACAATATCTAAATCGTTTAGTGTAATCCTTGTGGGTGGTGTAGTGGCCACCCACGTTATAAGGCAATCACTACAGAAAGGAACAGATGTCAGGAATTAAAATTGATGTTAGAAATGGAAATGTGGAACAAGCATTACGTGTATTAAAACGTAAGCACCTTAAAGATAATTTCCTTAAAACATATAAAGAAAAAATGTATTTTGAAAAGCCTTCAGAAAAAAAACGAAGGAAGAAAAAAGAAATGATTGCTAATAGCAGGAAAGCTAAAAAGTTACGTGAAAGAAATTTATAGATTTAACGCTACATTTGATATATATATTATGGTCAAGGCTGCTCGTAAGTCCTTTTGACAGCGTTAAAGGAAGCTTATAAGCTTCGGATATGGACTAACGTTTTTGGTGTTTTTATGGTCCTTAAATAAACGAAAACACCACTTATTGATATTCACTAGGGAACTGGTAGGGATCCTCAGCCTAGTGAATTTCTATAAGTACATACGTGCTTATATAATAAATGAAACCGATTGTTTATTAAATTCTAGTAGAATTTTTTAAGTAAACAATCATTAATAATACGAGGAGTATTAGATATGTATATATCAGACCTAAGAAAAGGTGACTACAAGTTACCTGACGCAGTAAAAAATATCAACTTAAAAAAATCACTAAACGCCTATGAAGAAAGCAAACATTTGTTTTCAATTAGTGAACAAGTTGATAAACATTTTAACAAAAGAAAAAAATATCCATTCACACCATCAGAATTAAAATCTGATAGAGGATGGAAAGAAATTGGTATTAAACCTGACGGTGTTGATTATCAAACAATTGACCAGAAAATCAGAAAAGGCCGTAGTTTTGACACTTATGCTTGGATTCCTAATGATATGGTATACACCAATACCATACATAATAGAGGAGACAATATTAATTTTACAAATATATCTACACATTTAGATTTAAGAGGTGGCCTATTTTGGCAAGCTCTGAATATTACCGTAGTTGTATATTATGCTAAAGACGGAACATATAAATTTGTGACCGTGATTGGTAATCATTGTACAGCAAAATCTATTATTGTAAGTGGACTTGGTGCACCTGTATTTGCTAGAGTTGTTTGTTTAGGTAAAGAAACATCTTTAGATGAAATCAGAAAGTTTGGTGCTATTATTCATCATACAGATAGTGATAGAAGAACAAATCAAGGTGCTGAAGATAGATTAGTTTCAGGTGCTCAAGCTGGCGAACCTCAATATGAAAATACAATGAGAGTTTTGGTTGATATGGGATTTAATATTAAAAATCAAGTGAAACAAAACGGTAAAGTTTTGAAAAAAATATCTTCTCCATCATCTTTAATGGCTATTATCAAAGAGTTTGATTATGAAATAGTAAAAGATAATGTTAATTTGCTTAGAAAGGCATATCAAACAGATAAGGAAATCCTAACAGGAGCTTTATCTGTGTTAACAATTATCAGACACTATTTTGATAATAAAATTAATAAAGAAGTCTTTGAAGAATGGTTTATGGAGTGGTCAGGTCAATTTGAACAATCAGATATATTTCCTAATTCAGGTAAAAATAAAGATGTTATGAAACCTGTTTATGAACTGATTAAAAATATCAATAGATGGAGTAAGAAGAATCTGAATAGAAAACAGGTTCTAATTAGCCGAAAAGATATTTTCAAAGCTATTCCAGAGGATAAACTAGAGAATATTTAATTAAAAATTTTGTATGGGGGTTGTAATTTAAAAAACAATCCCTATATAAATAACTGTAGACGCCATAATGGGTCTACTAACATTAACTTGCTTAACAAAGGAGATAAAATGACTAATAAAGCAATTTCAATTTTCAATCAATTAAGACCACTATCAGTAGGATTTGATGATGTGTTTGACCACTTCCAAGGAATGTTTGATCACCAATACGATTCTATAAACACTACAAACTATCCACCATATAATATCATTAAGACAGGTAAATATACCTATGATATTCAGGTTGCTCTTGCAGGCTATGGTAAGAAGGACGTAGATGTGTCTTTTGAAAATAACACCTTAACTATTAAATCTGTTAAAGACGAATCAGAAAAAGAGGTTGAGGAAAACGATGGTATACTACACAAAGGTATTGCCAAACGTATGTTTACTAAATCTTTTACTATTGCCGATGATGTAGAAATCAAAGGTGCTGAACTAAAAGATGGTCTTTTAAGTGTTTCTATGGAACGAATCATACCAGAGAACAAAAAGGCTAGAAAAATACAGATAAAATAAACTAAAAAAAAGTGGAAGGGAGCATTGACTTCCTTCCTCTTTTATTATATAATGAGAGTATATTATGAAAATACCAAATATAACATTTAAGACTAGAGTTGGTGACCTGACCGAATCAGGAGAATGTAACTTTGAAGAAGGCAAATGGGTTGATGTAACATCAGCTAATCTTTTTGACAATAAAAAAGTTGTTTTGTTTAGTTTACCAGGTGCTTTTACACCTACATGTACATCACAACAACTACCTGGTTTTGAATCAAGAGTAAAAGCTTTTAAGATTTCTCACAACATAGATGAAGTTTATTGTGTTTCAGTAAATGATTCGTTTGTGATGAATGCATGGGCTCAAGCAGCAAATATAAAAAACGTTAAGATGATACCAGATGGTAATGGTGAACTAACAAAAGCATTAGATATGTTAGTTACTAAAGAGGCTATTGGTTTTGGTTACCGTTCTTGGAGATATGCAGCTGTAATAAATGACGGTGAGATAGAGAAAATGTTTGTAGAACCTGGTAAAGAGATCAATGATCCTTCGGATCCATATGGTGTTTCTTCTCCAGAAAACGTTTTATCTTACTTACAAAGTGAAGAAATTAAGAGGTCAGTTTAAGGCTTGACTTTTTATTTGATCTGTAATAGGATCAATAATGCGGATATAGTATAAAAGTATTATGAGAGATTTCCAATCTTTAGAACTTGGGGCAGTACCAAGTATCCGCTCCATTAAACAATGAAAAAAGGTGAATATATAATGAACTTGTCAACAGAAACAATTGCTATGTTAAAAAACTTTTCTGATATTAATCAGAATATTTTAATTAAGCCAGGAAATAAAATACAAACTATTTCCAATATGAGAAATATTTTAGCAGAAGCTGAAATAAAAGAAAAATTTGATAGCGAATTTGCTATCTATGATCTACCACAATTTTTAAGATCACTAGACTTATTTAAAAGTCCCGAACTTAAATTTAATGGTGGTGCTAGCATGACTATCAGTGAGGCTAAATCTAGTAAATCAGTTAAGTATTTCTTTTCTGATAAATCTACTGTATTTACACCTAACAAGATTAACATGCCAGATAATCATGTCACATTTACATTAAAGAATGATGACTTGGCAGAATTACACAAAGGTGTTACAACTTTAAATTTACCAGATGTATCTGTAATAGGTGATGGTAAAAACATTAAACTTGTTGCAACAGATAAAAAGAATAAATCTTCTAACGAAGTATCTACTGTAATTGGCGAATCAGATATTAAGTTTACTGCTTACTTTAAATCAGAAAACTTTAAAATGATACCAGATGATTACGATGTAGCAATCTCAAAAGCAAAAATATCTAGTTTTATTTCTAGAGGTAAGAACGTACAATATTGGATCGCATTAGAACCTGATTCAGAATTTTAATGATAGTTAAAAAAACTGAATGGCACTCTGTTTCCTCCGAGTTTACATACAACGTAGATGACGAGGCAATCATTAAGGAGTTTGGCTCTGTACAACGATTTAAAGAAATCATATCACACCAAGAACAAGAATTTAGAAGTCCTTTAGAAGCAATAGGTGAAAAACCTAGTGATGAAGAACATGATAAATTTTGGGAGTTTTTAAGTGAACATGATTATGATAGAGAAGACGATTGGTGGACAGATAGAAAAGGTGGCTATGATGTCACTGTAAAATATGATGAAAAAAAATAAAGTGAGGTTTATATTATGGCAGATTTTTTATGGGTTGAACAATACCGACCTAAAACAATAAACGATTGTATCTTACCAGAGGAAACAAAGAAAACATTTCTAGAGTTTCTATCTAAAAAAGAACTACCAAACATGTTATTAACTGGTACTGCCGGTACTGGTAAAACAACTGTAGCACGAGCCTTGTGTGAAGAATTAAATCTTGATTATATTATAATCAATGGTTCAGATGAGGGTCGTCAAATAGATACCTTGAGGTATAAGATTAAAAACTTTGCAACAACTGTATCTTTCAATACAGAATCAAAACATAAAGTAGTCATAATTGACGAGGCAGATTATATGAACGCCGAGTCTGTACAGCCTGCTTTAAGAAACTTCATAGAAAGTTTTTATAACAACTGTAGATTCATATTTACTTGTAACTATAAGAACAAAATCATACCAGCTTTACATAGTCGTTGTACTGTTATTGACTTTAAGGTCACTAATGGTCAAGTTAAGAAGACAGCTATAGCATTTATGCAACGTATGGAGGGTATCTTAAAAGAACAAGAGATTGAGTATGATAAGAAGACATTAGCTCAGTTAATTGAGAAACATTATCCAGACTTTAGAAGAACTATAAACGAACTTCAAAGGTATTCTGTACGTGGTAAGATTGACAGTGGTATTCTATTCAATTTAAAAGAGACCGACTACAAAAATCTTATGCTTCATTTGAAGAAAAAAGAGTTTGATAGTATGAGAAAGTGGGTAATTCAACATTTAGATATGGACGCTACTGATTTATTCAGAGGTGTCTATGATATTTTATATGAAACCCTAGAACCTAAATCTGTACCACAAGCAATACTTATTATTGCTGGCTATCAATACAAGGCTGCCTTTGTGGCAGACCATGAGATCAATGTAATCGCTTGTTTGACCGAGATTATGGCTAATTGTAAGTTTAAATAACTGGATGTATAAATACGATCAAGAATGAATATATCATTTACAACATTAAAGATAAAGGTAAGAAAAAAGAAGTGGCAAGAAGAACAATTTTTAGGAAATTTATAGTAAAATTAAGAATGTGGTATGCAGATATCAGAGGACATCATGGAAAACGTTGGGACTATGAGCCGGGTGATCACTATATGGGCAGAAACAGATTTAGAAAGTAGCCCTTTTAGCTCAGCTGGTAGAGCAACTGATTTGTAATCAGTAGGTCGTCTGTTCGACTCGGACAAAGGGCACCAGATTTATATTATGTACGAATTAAAAGACTATTTAAAAGCAATAAACGAATCAAAAGAGAACCTTTTGAACTCCACCGATACGGCCTGGTCTAAAAAATACCCTCCATATATCATTAATAAGTGTTTATCTATGTTTTGGGACACACTTCCACATGCCAATGAAATGAATGGTTATCACTTCTTGGACAAAGATATACAGTTTACCTTTTTACTAAATAGTATCAGACCAAAGAAACGTTTTGGAGGCAAATGGCTTAAGCAAACAAAACTAAATGACTTGGAATATGTTAAAGAGTATTATGGCTATAGTAATGAAAAAGCAAAACAGGCCCTAACCATACTCACAAAAGAACAAATTAATAAAATTAAAGAAGCCACATATAAAGGCGGGAGAACTAGATGAATGAAGAAGTAAATTGGTCGCAGGATAGTATGTTAGAAGTAACTCTAACCCAACCAGATGATTTTTTAAAAGTCAGAGAAACACTTACTAGAATAGGTGTCGCAAGTAGAAAAGATAAAACACTATTTCAATCTTGTCATATTCTACATAAACAAGGGAAATATTACATAGTACATTTTAAAGAGTTATTTGCTTTAGACGGCAAGAAAGCAACTCTAATTAACAACGATATTCAACGTAGAAATACTATTGCTATATTGTTACAAGACTGGAATTTAATAGATATTATTGAAAAAGAAACAGCAATATCAAACAAGGCACCATTATCACAAATTAAAGTATTACCATTTAAAGAAAAAAAAGAGTGGATATTATCTGCTAAATATAATATAGGTAAGAAAATAGTTAAGGAAGATAATGCAGATACCAAAGTTTAGAGACTATATAACAGAGAATACACAGACACGTAAGGGTAAAGCAATGACAGTTGCTATCCTAACTATAAACGATTCAAATAAACCTAACAAGGATTCAACTGTTGAACTTATAGAAAAAGCTTGTATCAAAAAAAAGATCAAGTGTATTATAGTCAATACAAAAACAACCATTATTACAGGTAAAGATGAAGATAAGAACACCCTAACAGTGTTTAACTACGATGGTAAGAATGGTGAACATACTTTCGTAGGTAAAGATACTGCCTGTATAACAAGAGGTGGTGCAGTGGAAGACGAAGCTGGACTGTCTTTAATATCTGCCTTTCAAAATTCACAATCTTTTATGATGAATACAAGAGCTTCTATGCTTACTTGTGATAATAAATTAACATCAGCTTTACTATTTGAAAAAAATGGTATACCTACACCAAGAACTGCTTTTATATCTAACGAAAAAAATATAAAAACAGGTTTAGATTTAATTGGTGGTAAGTTTCCTGTCATATTAAAAACACTAACAGGTACACAAGGTGTCGGTGTAGTTAAAATAGAAAGTTATGAAGGCCTGGTTGCTACTGTACAAGCCATGTGGAAATTAGGTGCTGAACTTTTAATACAAGAATTTATGGAAACAAAGTTTGATGTAAGAACTTTTGTAGTAGATAATAAAGTTATTGCAAGTACAAAAAGAGTACATAGCTCATATGACTTTAGATCAAATACACACAGAGGTGCCGAGGCAATGCCTTATATTTTAAGTGATGAAGAACACGAACTAGTTTTAAAAACTTCAAGAGCTTCAAAAGCATATATGGTAGGAGTTGACCATATAGTAAACAATAAAAAACCATACATTTTAGAAATCAATGGTAGTCCAGGATCAGGTGCTGATTATCAAGGTTACCAATATAAAGATTATTATTCTGATCCAGAACCATCTGGTAGAATAGACGGTGAAAAAATGATGGAATATCTAGTAGATTATATATCAGATAGAACTAATTGGGACAGACAATCTTTAGTAGAGAGTGGTTGGTTAGAAACGGTAGAACTAGAAGATGGTTTAAAAGTCAGAGCAAAATTTGATACAGGTAACGGTGCTAAAGCATGTGCTTTACACGCCGATGATATTTTAAGTAAAGACAAAATTGTTAAATGGACATATGATGGTAAAACTTATAGTAAACCAAGACATGGTATAAGTAAAATATTCAGAGCAAATGCTGAAGGAGAAGAACCATCAGAAACAAGACCAACAATTCTTATGGATATTACATTTAATGGTTTTACATATAAAGATGTAGAAGTAGGTTTAGATAATAGACCTAGAGCTGCTTCAGACTTACTAGTCAATAGAGATTTAATGCGATTGATGAATGTCAGTATAAACCCTAATAGAACATTCGCCTTGAGCAAACGGTTAAAACCGATAGATAAAAAAGATTAGTCGTTGATAAGAAGACAATAACTATGCAGGACCTCGGTGCAATACCGAGCAACTCCACCATTAAACCAAAATTTATGGGGTTGAAATAGGATCGACTCGTAGGTAAAACTTCTAGGAGATTAATCGCTAACACCGTACTGTTAATTAAATGCTAACTCACAAGGTTTCGCATTAGCAGCTTAGTCTGCTAGGGGTTTGCCTGTACCTCGCAACAGAAACAGGCGCTTGACAAACCGCTAAATATATGATATATTATAACAATAAACAAAAGGAAATATTATGGAAGAAGTGAAAATATTAAGACTATCTACAGGTGAAGATGTAATTGCCAAGGTAGGAGAAAACGATCAAGGCATAAGTTTAAAAAATCCATTCGTGATTATACCTCAACAAAGAGGACCAGGACAACCAATACAATTAATGATGTCACTGTACAATGCCTTTGGTAAAAAAGATACGGTAACTGTTAGTAAAGACAAAGTTGTTTTTATGACAGAACCAAAAGATGAGATAAGATCATCTTACGAGCAAAACACAAGTTCAATCATAACAAAAAACAGTAAACTTATAACAGAAGCAACGTGATAACGGTAAATTTTATTAGGACAAATAATGAAAAAGTCCAAGTAAAAGTGCCACCAGGTTTCACTGTTATGGAGGCAGCCAAAGAGGCTGATCTAGAGGAGATTCCTGCTAGTTGTGGTGGTTGTTGTGCTTGTGGTACTTGTCACGTATATGTAAACAATGCCTGGATTGCCAAATTAGGTGAAATAGATTATAATAGTACTGAACAAACAATATTAGAATATGAAAAATCTTATAAGAAAGGCATAAGCAGATTAAGTTGTCAACTATCATTAACAGAGGAACTTGACGGCATAACTTTACATTTACTTGATGATGAACTTTTATAAATCAGTTATAGAACATAAAGGTAAACTTCTTGTTAGAGGTATACACGATGGCAAAGACTATAAAGAAAAGATAGATTTTGGTCCTACTCTATATTCTTTAACACAAAAAGATAGTAAGTTTAAAACATTAGATAATAGAAATCTAAATCCTATAAAATTTAAAAACATCAATGACGCTAGAAGATTTAGACGTGATGTTGCAACTCAAAACTCTCCGATATATGGTCTAGAAAGATTTCATTATCAATATATCAACGAACAATTTCCAGAAAACATCAAGTGGGATAAAAAGTATATTAAAATATTTACAATAGATATTGAAACTACAGTAACAGATGGTTTTCCAGATGTAGAAAACCCTACCGAAGAAATAATTTGTATCACTGTTAAGAATCAAACTAACAAACAAATTCTAACGTGGGCTGCTGGAGATTTCAAAACAGATAGAACTGATATTACTTTTATTAAATGTAAAAACGAAAACGTTTTACTTATGGAGTTTATGAAGTTTTGGCTTAAGAATTATCCAGATGTTGTCACTGGTTGGAATACTAAATTCTTTGATCTACCTTACTTGATGAATAGAATTAAACTGGTTGCAGGTGAAAAGGTTGCAAACAAAATGTCGCCGTGGGGTATGATTGAAAAGATTGAAATCATGGTAAGAGGTAGACCACAAACAACATATACTTTAAAAGGTACAGTGATGTTAGATTACCTTGATCTGTATAGATGGTTTATACCTACTAGACAAGAGAGTTATAAACTAGATTATATTGGTGAAGTAGAACTTGGTCAAAACAAAAATGAAAACCCTTATGCCACTTTTAGAGAATTTTATGAGAAAGACTTTCAAAAATTTATTGATTATAACATACAAGACGTTGAAATTGTTGACGCATTAGAAGATAAACTTGGTTTAATTGAGTTAGCATTAACTGTTGCTTATGAATCTAAAGTAAACTATGATGATATATTTTCACAAGTAAGAGTGTGGGATACTTTGATTGCTAATCATCTATTGGCAAAAAACATATGTATACCACCAAGAGAAGAACATAGTAAAGATACAAAATACGAAGGCGCTTATGTAAAAGACCCTACAGTTGGCCAGCACAAGTGGGTATGTTCTTTTGATATTAACTCACTATATCCACATATTATTATACAATATAATATTTCTCCTGAAAAGATAATAGGTCAGGATAATTCTGGTATTTCTGTAAACAAAATGTTAAAACGTAATTTAGATTTATCTCATTTAAAAAATGAAAATGCCTGTGTTACACCTAACGGTGCAAAGTTTAAAAATGATAGTCAAGGTTTCCTACCTGAAATGATGGAAACAATGTACAATGAACGTGTGATCTATAAGAAAAGAATGATCAAGGCTAAAAAAGAATACGAGAAAACAAAAGAACCACATTTACTAAAAGAAATTGCAAGATGTCATAACATTCAATGGGCAAGAAAGATTGCTTTGAACTCAGCCTATGGTGCAGTTGGTAATCAATACTTTAGATTTTATGATGTAAGACAAGCAAGTGCTATTACAACAGCAGGTCAATTCATTATTAGATTCATTGAAGAAAAGGTCAATGGTTATATGAATAAGATATTAAAACAAGATGAAGACTTTGATTATATCGTTGCCTCTGATACAGATTCAATCTATGTAACATTAGATAAACTAGTTGAGAAGACTTGTAAAGGTAAAGACAATGAACAAATATGTAACTTTATTGATAAGGTTGTTAACAGTAGACTAGAGCCGTATATTGAAAAATGTTTTGATGAATTATCTGAATATACAAATGCATTTAAGAACTGTATGGTAATGAAACGTGAAGTAATTGCCAACAAAGGTATATGGGTTGCAAAGAAAAGATATATGTTAAACGTATTAGACGATGAGGGTGTAAGACTTTCTGACCCTAAACTAAAGATCATGGGTATTGAGGCAGTTAAATCATCTACACCACAAGTTTGCAGAGGTAAAATTAAAGAAGCAATCAAAATTATTATGAATAAAGATGAAGATACTTTACAAAAATTTATTGCTGATTTTAAAACAGAGTTTAATACTCTATCTGCTGAAGCTATATCTTTTCCTAGATCATGTAATAATATTAAAAAGTATAAAAACCCAGCAACTATATTCAGTAAAGGTACACCGATACATGTAAAAGGTTCTTTGATATATAATCACAAACTAAAAGAACTTAAATTACATAAACAATACCCTTACATACAAGAGGGTGATAAGATTAAATTTTTAAAATTGATAGAGGCAAACCCATTTAGATTTGATGTGATTAGTTATATCACAACGTTACCTAAAGAGTTTGAACTAGACAAATATATAGATCGTGAAACACAATTTGAAAAAACATTCCTTGACCCTATGCGATTTATATTACAAGCAATAGGCTGGTCACAGGAAAAGAAAGCAACATTAGAGGCATTTTTCGGATGAAAATAATAGATGATTTTTGGAAGTGGATAAAAGGTACAGAGTTAGTTGAACTAGATGACATAGATGTTTCCCAGGATCCTGTTAGACCTGAACTCACTCTAGGTTTTAGAATTACACATAATAGAAAGATATTAGGATTAAAATATGAAGATAAGATTATAGCAATTGTTTGTATTGCAGTTTGTCCTGAAGTACCACATACTGTTAGAGAAATGGATTATATGTCTAGAGTAAAAGACGGCAGTATTGTTGTTGCATATACTGTATGGTCTAAAAAACGTGGTGCAGGACAAGAGATCATTAATAAACTAGCCACATATGCAAAAGAAAAACAATTTAAAAGATTAGTTACCTTATCTCCTTTGACGCCAATGGCGACACATTTCCATATTAAGAACGGTGCTAAACAAGTACATATAAATGATGTAACACAAAACTTTGAATATGATCTCAACAAAAAAGTATAATATAATCTATGCCGATCCTCCATGGCATTTTCAAAATTATAATAATGATAAGGCACAAACTAATCCTGCCAATCATTATCCTACAATGAACATGAAAGACATAGAAAATTTACCGATAGGTGACCTAGCAGACAAAGATTGTGTATTGTTTATGTGGTGTACCGATCCTTTACTACACAAACAAATACCATTGGTAGAGAAGTGGGGCTTTGAGTATAAGACAGTAGGTTTCACGTGGGCGAAAACAAATAAGAATAGAATAAACAATTACTTTTTTAAAGGTCCAGGATATTGGACTAGGGCCAACACCGAGACATGTATACTTGCAACAAGAGGTAAACCAAAGAGAGTTGGTGGTAATGTAGATAGATTAGTTGTGAGTGAACGTAGAGAACATAGTAGAAAACCAGATAGAATCAGAGACGATATAGTAAAATTATGTGGTGACTTACCACGTATAGAACTATTTGCTAGAACTTCTATGCCTGGTTGGGACGTATGGGGAAACCAGGTTGACAAATTTAGTTGAACGTGATATAATATGAAGATGAAAACATTAACAAATGATCAAGCACTATATTGTGCTAATATATTCAATGACTACTTTGAAAAGTTTAGTCGTATAGATGAGTATATGAGAGACCAAAAGTTATCTCAAATAGGAGATGTACCATCTGCTTTGCCTGGCATGGGCCTAGAGGGTACTATATTTTCTAAATTTGATATGTCGCCTAAAGATATGGAATTTGAAATACTAGAGCCAGATAATGAAACATATGATACATTATTAAACATGACTTCTTCTCATACTAATATGTCAAGTGTACCTGGTAAAAATTTAAAGATTGCAGTAAGAGAAAAGAATAGTGGTCAGTGGGTAGGTTTTATAAGATGTGGTTCTCCTGTTATAAACATGAAACCAAGAAACGATTTGTTAACTCACGTACCAGAATTAGTAAGTTTTAATAAGACTTCTATCATGGGATTTGTAATAGTACCAACTCAACCTTTTGGTTATAATTACCTAGGTGGTAAACTATTGGCTGCCATATGTTGTAGTCATACAATAAGAGAAAAATTAAATGCAAAATATGGTATGAATTTATCATTGTTTGAGACTACAAGTTTATATGGTAATAGTAAATCATCTAGTCAATACGATGGTATGAAACCATATTTAAGATATAAAGGTTTAACTGATAGTGATTTTATACCTTTGATACATGGTAAACCTTTCCATGACCTTGCAACGTTTGTTGAAAACAATGTAGGTAAACTTATTAAAGATGACGCCTCTAGTAGAAAGTTAAAACTAACTACAGCCATTATTGGTTTAGTAAAAAGAAGTTTAGATAAAAGTAATTTAGAAAGATTTAATACAACTATAAGTAATGCTAAGAAACTAACTGAAAGAAAAAGATATTATGTTAGTGACTATGGTATTAAGAACTATCTAGATGTAGTAAAAGATAACAAGACAGAAATTATTAAAGGTGAGAATTGGGATAAATTTAACCTAAATAATATAATAGAATGGTGGAAGAAAAAGGCTGAGTCTCGTTATAATAAACTGAAACAAGAAGATAGATTAAGGAGTGAGTTAGAGGTATGGACACCAGACGCAAAAATAGATATAATAAGATAATGGCTATTTCAGAGGAATCATACAAAGACTTAAAAGAATATTGGGACTTTCAACGTACAAGAGAGTACAATTGGGAAAAACTATGTGAGGTTTGCTCTAACGTAGAATCAAACTTTGCATTTACAAATGGTAAATCTGGTGACGAGTTAAGAGATACATTATGGAATAAGATTGACCAATCTGAATTTGAAAAACCACCTAAAGGTTGGGTACCACAAGACGAAAAATATAGGTTATGGAACGAGGGTGAGCCTAAACCTATAAAGATTAAATTTAAAGCAGTAAAAACAATACAAGCTTGACAAGATTGAACGGATATGTTATAGTAAGTGATAATTAAGGAGAAAATATGAGTGATTTTTTAAAAGATATAATTAAAGAGAGTGGCAATGAATATGCAGGTTTAGTAAGTGACGGTATGGATAGTGATGTTACAAGTTTTGTAGACACAGGTTCGTATTCATTTAATGCTCTATTATCAGGATCAATATACGGTGGTATGCCAGCAAATAAGATTACTGCTATTGCAGGTGAGGCTGCTACAGGTAAAACATTCTTCGCATTAGGTATTGTAAAAGCATTTTTAGATAAAGACAAAGACGCAGGTGTTATCTATTTTGAATCAGAAAGTGCCGTATCAAAAGACATGATTGAAAGTCGTGGTGTTGATGGTAAAAGAATGGTTGTAGTACCAGTTGCTACAGTACAAGAATTTAGAAATCAATCAATAAAAATTATAGACAAATATTTAGAACAACCAGAGGCGAAAAGAAAACCTATGATGTTTGTATTAGATAGTTTAGGTATGTTATCTACTACAAAAGAAATGGAAGACACGGCTGCTGGTAAAGAAACAAGAGATATGACTAGATCACAAATAGTCAAATCTACATTTAGAGTTTTAACATTGAAACTAGGTAAAGCAAATATACCTATGATTATGACCAATCATACGTATGATGTTATTGGTTCAATGTTCCCTCAAAAAGAAATGGGAGGTGGTTCAGGATTAAAATACGCTGCCTCATCAATCATCTATTTAAGTAAACGTAAAGAAAAAGACGGTACCGAAGTAGTTGGTAATATTATACATTGTAAAAATTACAAATCTAGATTAACAAAAGAAAACGCCATGATAGACGTTAAATTAACCTACAAACACGGACTTGATAAACATTATGGTCTTTTGGATATGGCTGAAGCAGCTGGTATCTTTAAGAAAGTATCAACAAGGTTTGAAACACCACAAGGTAAGGTGTTTGGTAAATCTATCAATGACGATCCAGAGAAGTATTTTACAAAAGAGATATTACAAAAAATAGATGAATACGCCAACAAAAAATTCAGATACGGATCAGACGAAGAATAAAAGGTACGTTTTTGCACAAAAGACAGGTGCAGAATACACGGCCATAAAATTGCTTGAGCCAAAATACCGTAACGTAATCTACAAATACGGTAAGGTTAGATTTGCTAAAGAAGAAAAAGCAGATGGCACCTTGCCAATGAAGTTTGATTATGATATACTATCCAATCCAGAATCAAAAGATATAGAAAGCCAAGAGTTTATAGATTACATTGGTGACATATTAATAGAAGTAATGGAACAACAATTAAATGATGGAAAGGTAGAGTTTGGTGAATAACGAAAGAATAGAGCAGACAGTATTAAGAAACTTAATGTACAATGAGCCGTATATGAGAAAGGCAATACCTTTTCTTAAAGATATATACTTCTCTAAAAGAGAAGAAAGCATTTTGTTTTCAGAGATATATTCTTTCATAGAAAAATACAATAATCTTCCTACTAAAGAAACTGTACTTGTTGAAATGGGTAACAGAAAAGACCTGAACGATGAAGAAGTAAGGTCAGTAAAAGATTTATTAGAAGTATTAAATCCTGAAGATGTTGATCAAAATTGGTTAGTAGATACTACAGAAAAGTTTTGTAAAGACAGAGCAGTACACAACGCAGTACTAGAAGGTATTAAGATACTAGATAAGAAAGATAAAGAAAGATCGCCAGAGGCAATACCAAGTATATTGGCTGACGCCTTAGCAGTATCATTTGACAATCATATTGGTCACGATTATTTAAATGACAGTGAAGAAAGATATAACTGGTATCATACTAAAGAGAAAAAGTTTCAATTTGATTTAAGTTATTTCAATAAGATTACCAAAGGTGGTGTACCAAGTAAAACATTAAACATTGCTCTTGCAGGTACAGGTGTTGGTAAGTCTTTGTTTATGTGTCACGTAGCTGCTAGTTTTCTTGCACAAGGTTTAAATGTATTGTACATAACTTTAGAAATGGCAGAGGAAAGAATTGCAGAAAGAATAGACGCTAATTTATTAGACGTATCTATGGACGATTTACATTCTTTACCTAAAGATATATACAACGATAGACTAAAAAAAGTACAAGATAAAACTAAAGGTCAATTAATTATTAAAGAATATCCAACAGCTTCTGCTCATAGTGGTCACTTTAGAGCATTGTTAAATGAACTTGCATTAAAGAAATCTTTTAAACCACAAGTGGTGTTTATTGATTATTTAAATATATGTTCATCAAGTAGATTTAAAGGTGGTAATATATCATCTTACTTTTATATTAAAGCCATCGCTGAAGAATTAAGAGGTCTAGCAGTAGAGTTTGATTTACCTATATTCAGTGCTACACAAACAACTAGAACTGGTTTTGTTTCTACCGATATTGGTCTAGAAGATACCTCTGAATCATTTGGTCTTCCGGCAACTGCTGACTTTATGTTTGCCTTGATGTCAAATGAAGAACTAGAACAACTAGGTCAGATGAAAGTAAAACAGTTAAAAAATAGATATAATGATCCTTCTTTTCATAGATCATTTATTCTAGGTGTAGATAGATCAAAAATGAAATTATATGATGTAGAAAACAACGCACAAAATATAGTAGACAAGGGAACTGAAACAAAAAAGGAAATAAATCCTTATGATAAGTTTTCAGATTTTAAAGTATAATGGCTAAGAAACAAAAAGTAAGATTTAATAAATCTGATAGAAGACCGAAGGCTGATAAAGACTACGATAAACTACACTATTCTAAAAAGATGGTTAAGAAAGGTCGTAAGATTATTTGGCAAGTAAAAGAAAAACCTACTAATAATATAATAGGTACATATTTCTTTGAGGAAGACGCAGATAAATTAGTTAAATTTCAAAACGAACATAGAGTTTGGGAAATGAATGGTGGTATACCTAGATTTTTATGGAATAATTAACTTGCCTGTCTCTTATAAATATGTTATGAGAGAGAAATATGGCTTATAATTTAGCAACACTATCAACACTAACACAACACGTACCGTCTAATATAAAGAAAGACTTTACTTCTTTATTAAATATGATGGTAGAGGGTGCATATTATGGCGATGATTCTCCTGTCACAAAATCTAAAGTCTACATAGTAAAAGTATCTCCAGACAATTTAAAAAAAGTCCTACCTACACTAGAAAAAAAGTATACTGCTAAGATACAATCAGGTGCTAAAAAACAAGCAGACTTTATAGTACAAGGTTATAAGATTAAATTTATAGAAACAGGTAAGAAGTCTGTAAAACAACTAGACGCACAAGTCACAGCAAAACAAGAAAATGCCTCACTATGGATTATAAGAAGAGCATTGAAAGACAATATTAGATATACTTGTCCTGAAGACATATCTAAAGACAAAAAATTTAAAGAACTAGTTAGAATATATCCAGATGTGGTAGAAGATGAGTGGTTACAAAATTTTTATGCACAACAGAAAAAAATGTTAGAAGTGTTTAGAGGTAAATCATGGACAGAATATAACAGAGACGGTGGTTTTATGAATTATATCTCTAACGTAATAAGAGATAAGTTTAAGATTTCAAAAAAAGATAGTTGGAATCCTGCTGACATATGGTTAATTAAAAATGAAAATGATGTTAGAAGAACTATTGACAATGCAATGAAAGGTAACTCTGTATCTATATCTAAACTAAATGACGTAATGAAAACTTTATATAGTCAATACAAATTGGCAGGTATATCATTAAAAAAAGTTTCAGGTAAAGAAGCAAAGTATGAAGAAGTAAATACTAAAAATGCATTGATGAAGGACTCCAAGTTTACAATGAAGTTAGATAGATCAGTTATGAAAATGGGTAACAAAACTGACAAGACATTAGTATCTGCTGATATGAGAATAGATATAAAGTCTGCTAACGATGTTTGCGAATTTCAGATAAGACAAAACGGAAAAGGATTTAATCAGAATTTAAAATTTGATGGCAAATTCAAAGGTTCTGGTGCAGCTCGTATAGGAAAAGTACCAGTAGACTTATTAGCAAGATTAATGGCCGAATATGGTGTAGGAAATAATAATAGATTATTTTTTGTAAATGATCATAATCAATATCCTAAATCATTGGCTGCCTTTGATAAGGTAAAATCGGTATACCTAAAACGATTTAAATTAGTAAACCGATATACTGATACGGGTATTACAGATAGTAAATTTATTGAAAGTATGATAAAATCATATAACAGTAATGATCTAAAGAACGGTGTATCACATACTAAACTAATGGAACTAGACTTTTTATACTGTATTTACTCTATATCACCAGCAAAAAGAAACAAAATGCTAACAGATATGGTGTTTTTAGCTGAGAAAAGAGGTCAACAATTTGGTCCATTTGGCAAGTTATATTAGTATAAATATAAGTACTTGATATATTGAATGAGAAAGTGAATTAATTTATGGATAAAATGAGAGAAAAATGTTTAATTTTAAAGGTTTCATAACTAAAGAAAAGAATACACATTTAGAACATCTAGAAGACGATATAATTAATAGAGGTTCAAGAGGTGGCGATAATGCTATAAAGTTTCTAAAATCAATTAGAAACATGTTGGTAGGGTCATCTGGTGCCAAAGTAAATATGTCTGTCAAATGGGATGGTGCGCCTGCTATTGTGTGTGGTGTCAATCCAGAAAACGGTAAATTCTTTGTTGGTACTAAATCTGTATTCAACGCAACTCCAAAAATCAATTATACACCAGGTGATATTAGAAGTAATCATAGTGGACCTGTTGCAGATAAACTAAACGTTTGTTTAAGAGAATTAAAAAAATTAAGAATTACAAGTATCTATCAAGGAGATTTACTCTTTACAAACGATACTAAAATACAAAATATAGATGGTGAGGCCATGATAACTTTCACACCAAACACAATTACATATGCAACACCAGTAAACTCTACTCTAGGTAAAAAAATTAGAAGAGCAAGAATGGGAATAGTATTTCATACAAGTTATACAGGTAAAGACATGAAAAGTTTAGGTGCTGGATTTGGTACAATATCTGGTAGATCAGGATCATCGGCAGTATTTTTAGCAAGTGCTGGTTATACAGATACTTCCGGTTCATCAACATTTACTAGTGGTGAACTATCTAGATTTGACGCCTTAATTAGAATGGCAGAGGGTTCTCTTGCAAAGGCTTCATCAATACTAAATGAAATGTCAAGATCAAATGATTCTTTATCAGTTGGTTTCAGACTAAAGGCTTTCTTTAATCACTATATTAGAAACACACAAGGCCATATGGGTAAGGTTAAACAATTACAAAAAATGTTTAGAGATTACTACGAGAATATTTTAACGGAAGAAATAGCAAATAGAAAAACAGAAAAAGGTAAACAAAAGTATAGAGATATATTAGATACTAATTTAAAATTTATAGATAGAAACGAACAAGCATTATATTTTACCATAGCTTCTCATGTAAGTTTAGGTAATGCAAAGAACTTTCTAATTCAAAAACTATCTCAAATACAAAGTATCGGACATTTTATTAGAACATCAAGTGGTTACAGAGTAACTAATCCAGAGGGTTATGTTGCAGTAAGTAGAGCTGCTGGTGCAATTAAATTAGTAGACAGATTAGAATTTAGTAGAGCAAACTTTACTATTGCTAAAGATTGGGTAAAAGGATAATGAAAACATTTAAACAATACGTTACAGAGGTAGATAACAAATATGTTTATGCAGTTGAACAACCAAAGATTGTTTTAATTGGTGGTCCAGGTTCGGGTAAATCTACTTATGCAAAATTTTTAGTAAAAGAATTTAATATAAAACATATCTATCCTGGTGATTTATTGAGAGCAGAAAAGGCCAAAGGTGGTGATATTGCAGATAGATTATCTGATTTAGGTAAAGGTGGTTTTGCACCTAATGATATTGTTTTAGAACTAGTATTCAAGGCTGTTGCAGAGGCGAAAGGTGGTTTTGTATTTGATGGCTTTCCTAGATATATGCAACAAGTAAGAGATTTACAACACAAAAAGATTAGCATAAACAATGTGGTCTTTCTAAATGTAAGTGAAAAGGAAGTTATTAGAAGATTGACTGCTAGAGGTCGGGCTGATGATAAACCAGAAATTATAAAGAATAGAATATCTTTATATAAAAAAGAAACCGGTCCTGTAATTGATTATTACAGAGATAAACAAGGATTCATAGAAATAAAAGCTGAAGGTGGAGAACCGGAAGAGATAGCAAATACAATAATAAATAAGGTTAAAAATGAAAACATTTAAACAGTACGAAAACAAAGTAGAAGAAATTGATTCTATTTGTGAAAATATGAAATACGATGACCTTGTGGTAGAAGAAGCCGAACATCAAGGTAAAAAAGTAAAATTAAATAACCCTACCAGATCAAATGATGGTAAAAAGAAGTTTTACGTATATGTAAAAAATGAAAAGGGTAATATAGTTAAGGTTGGATTTGGTGATCCGAATATGGAAATAAAAAGAGACGACCCTAATAGAAGAAAGAATTTTAGAGCGAGACACAACTGTGCTAATCCAGGTCCTAAATGGAAAGCAAGATACTGGAGTTGTTATCAGTGGAGAGCTGGCGCTAAGGTGGACAATTAAAAGGAGATATAATGTATATAAAAGGTGGAATGAAAAAACTAAGCAAAGCAATAGCAAAATCTACTAAAGAGGGTTTAGATAGAGAAATAGCTATCGCAGAAGAGGAACAAAGAATAATGGACGAAGAAAATGGTATCAAATTTCCTACAAATCCGGAAATAGACCAAACATATGAAGCGCCTGAACCTATATTAAATGAAGATAGAAAGTTAGTTGAGTTGGATGATGGTTCTAAATTAGAAGATATGTCAATTAAAGAAAAGATTGGTACATGGTCACATAATTTTAATCAATTAGACCCACACAATAAATTTTTCTACTTGTTAGAACAAGGTAAAGGTATCGTTGAACTAGATGATACAAAAAGAATACAAGGGTATAGAGTATACGGATGTGTTAGTCAAGTATGGGTATTGCCGTCACTAAAAGATGAGAAGATGATCTTTGAAGTAGATGCTGACTCACATGAGGCTAGAGGTGTAATGTATATTTTACAATCAATATTTTCAGGTCACTCACCATCTGAAATTTTAGAAGTAACAGATCAAGAAATAATTGATATAGGTTTCTTTGAAACATTGAACGAAAAAAGACGAGAGGGTACTTTCGCAGTAGTCAATGCTATAAGAACATATGCCAAAGATATGGTTGAAATGTTATCAGGCGAATAAAACGGAACAGCAATGAAAAATTTACAAGAAGTAAAAGCATTTTTAAATGAGGGTGTCTATGATAAAGGCATTTTCAAGGCCTTCTTCTTGGCGGGAGGACCTGGATCAGGTAAATCTTTCGTTACGCAAACCGCTTTTGCCGGTATAGGATTAAAAGTAGTAAACTCTGATACAATTTTTGAAAGAGAATTGTTAAAAGCAAACATGTCACTAAAAATGCCAGATGAGGAAGCATACTTTAGAGATAAGATAAGAGCAAAAGCAAAAGTTACAGCAGGTTCACAATTAGACGCCTATGTAAGAGGAAGATTAGGACTTGTTATTGACGCAACAGGTCGTGATAAAACTGTTATCAGTAGACAATATTCTATGTTAAAAGCAATAGGTTATGATTGTTATATGATCTTTGTAAACACAAGTTTAGATGTGGCCTTAATGAGAAATGAATTAAGACCTAGATCAGTGCCAGAATATCTTGTAAAGAATAGTTGGAACAAAGTACAATCTAATATAGGTTCTTTTCAACAAATATTCAGACCAAGTAATATACTAATTGTTGATAACAATAGATCAGAAAAAGAATTAGTAACCAATACCATTCAAACTGCTTCAAAATATATTAGAAGACAAATGAATAAACAGCCAGATAATTATCTAGCAAAACAATGGATAGCAAGAGAACTAGCAGCTAAGAAAAGAATATGATTAAAAAATTTAAAGATTATTTAATTAAAGAAAGTATCATAGATATACCTAGAAAAACATATGCTCCTGGTGTATTTGATAAGGCTGATAGTAAAGACCCTATAATAAAACCTAGTGTCAAAAAACAAATACAAGATCAGATTAAACAATTTGAAAAAGAATATCCAGTATTAAAGATTGCTTTAATAGGATCAATTCTAACAAAGAGATATAGAAATGACGCTGATCTTGACATTAATGTATTGTTTGATGTGCCAAAAGAAAAACAAGAACAAGAAAGAGTTGATCTTTCTCAAAAGTATTTGTCAGCAAAGAACCCAAAAAATATTCAAGGTAAATTAATACCTGGTACACAACACCCTATCAACTATTATTTTTTAACTGATCAATCAACTTATGATGATCAAAATAAAAAAGCAGACGCAGTGTTTGATATAGAAAACGATAAGTTTATTAAAAGACCAGACGATTTTACTTTTGATACAAACTTATATGTAAAAGAATTTGAAAGAAAAGTACAAGAGTTAGATGTAATTAAAGGTGAATTAAAAAGAGATATAATAGATTACAATGAATTAGTTGAATTACAACCAGACGATATCTTAAACTTACAAGACAAAATTAATACAAAGTTAGAAGAAATAGAAGATAGTATTTCAGATGTAATAAAAATAGGTGATGATGTTGACGCAGAAAGAAGAGCAGCATTTAATAGTGATATGACACCAGACCAAATAAGAAAGTATGGTATTAAAAATAGATTACCTAAAAATGTTATCTATAAAATGTTAGAGAAATACCACTATTTAAAATTCTATAAAAAATGTAAACAAATTTTAGATGATGGTAAAGTTACAGACGATGAGATAAAAAGTTTGACTAACGAACAAATAGATGAAATGAATTTAGAATCCATTGCTTCAGCATGGACAGATTTAATTAGAAGAACAATTAAAGCACCTCAAATGAAAAGAGGTGTACAATTATATTTAAAATATTTAAGACAAGGTATGAAAGACGCTAAGAACAAGGCGGCTCAACATGCTGGTATAGACTACAATGAATTTGGTAAGGCAGTTAGAGACGCTGGTTTACCTGAAGAAGTAAACGAAGAAATAAGAAGACCAAGAAAATCAGTTGCATTTACTTTTGGTAGATTTAATCCACCAACTATAGGACATGAAAAACTTATTAGAAAAGTTAAGTCAGTAAGAGCAAATGATCACAAAATTTATTTGAGTAGAAGTGAAGACAGTAAGAAAAATCCATTATCGCCAAGTCAAAAACTAGCGTATATGAAAAAGATGTTTCCTTCTCACGCAAGAAATATAGAGATTAATAAAACTAATATGATATTAGATATAGCTACTACTTTACATAATAAAGGTTATACAGAGGTGTTTATGGTAGTAGGCAGTGACAGAGTAAGTGAATTTACAACCATATTAAACAAATACAACGATGTAAAATCAAGACATGGTTACTATAACTTTGACAACATCAATGTATTATCAGCAGGTGAAAGAGATCCAGACGCAGAGGGAGCTTCAGGTATGAGTGCAAGTAAAATGAGAGCTGCAGCTGCCAAAGACGATATAGGTTCTTTTAAGAGAGGTTTACCTAGTGGTGTAAACGCTGCTGATCTAATGAAAGATGTTAGAAAAGGTATGAGATTAGAAAATTTAGTTGATCAACCATCTACAAAAATGTTAACTATGGAACAATTTGATCAACAACAAATAAGAGACTTATATTTGAGAGATATGATATTTAATATCGGAGAAAAGGTAGACTATACCAAACAAGATATAAAAGGAACAGTTAAAAGAAAAGGTACAAACTATATTGTACTAGAAGATAACAATAATAATTTACATAAAGCCTGGATATGGGATTGTATACCAATCGCCAGTGATAAAGAGGTTGCAGTTAGAGAACATAATTTAAATGTAGACTATGGCTTTAAGGCTGTATCTGAAAAGAAATATAATAAGATATTTGCCGACTTAAAGAAAGAAATTACGATGAAATTAGAGAAAGAAGCACATGAAATAGGCGCCGATTATGCCAATCATACTAAAGAAGTAACACCTGGTGAGGCTCCAGAAGCTAAACCAGTTGACGCAAAAAAGAGAGGGTGGCCTACACAAGGTTACAAAGAGATTAAGACAGAGGAAATATCTGAAAAAGATGTAAATAATTGGGCAAGTGAAGCAGATACAATAGATAAATATAAACAAAGATTTAAGGAGGAGTGGAAAATCAAGTTAGATGAGGCTGTGGCCAAAATGATCAGAGACTTGTAATACACCGTACTATGACTAAATACAGAAAAACAATGGCAGAAGCCTGGAACGAGGCAAATTTAATAGAGAGTGGTCTAATGGGAACTATGACCGATACTCAATTAGCAAACATCAAAAAAGTGTGGGCTAAAAAGACTATGAGAGACGTAACACCAGGCATAAAAAGTATGCTTGATAAAATGGATATGCCAACTAAAGTGGCTGTAAAACATGCTGGTATTAATATTCTTTCTAAAATAGTATTAAAAGATGAAGTAGATATGTCAGTTGATGTTTCAGAAACATACACTGTAGTTATCACTAAAAAAGATGGTTCAAAAATGGAACTAGGCAAGTATAATACTCCTGCTGAGGCACAAAAATATGTTGACATGTATGGTAAAGGTGCTAAGATTAAAAAAGAAGAACTTCAAGGTCAAAAAGAAAAGAATAAAGACGAACTAGAAGAAGGCAAAATGTCAGACATTGACGCCATGCAAAAAGATGGTGCCTCTGCTAAAGACATTGCTAAAGCATTAAAGATTTCAGTATCAACAGTTAAAGATATACTAGGCGAAGACGAACAACAAAACAAAGAAGATTTAGAAGAGTCTTTTAGTCCTGCTATGTTACAAAAATTAAAAACAGAATTTGGTCCTTTAAAAGGCAAAACTATTACAGCTGCTAGAGCAAAACAGTTGATGAATATTTTAGACAAATTAAAAGATAAAGATTTAGAAACTTTAAAAGGTGCAGGTATACCTTTTGTTTCTGGTGGTGCAATGTCTAAACTGTCAGTAAGAAAAATGAAATTCAAAGTAACTACAATTACTCCTTTCGGAGAAGAAACAATTGAAGAATCTTATACAGTAAAATATGTAGACCCTTTAAATAAAAAGAACTTACGTATGAAACATGCTGATGAAAAAGACGCTCAAGATATGATGGATAGATTAAAAAAAGCTGGCGTTAAAGATATTAAAGTCGTAAAAGAAGAAGACGCTTATGATAAAGATGATGAGAAACCAAAAAAACCTAAACCTAAAAAAGAAGATTTAGACGAGGATTCATTTGAAGAAGCATGTTGGGACGGATACAAACAGATAGGCATGAAAAGTAAAGGTGGAAAACAAGTACCTAATTGTGTACCTGAAGAAGTTGAAGAAGCAACATATGGTTGGACTTTAGTTTCAAAAGCAAAAGATATTGCTAAAAAATTCAAAGATAATATAACAAAAGCTGTGGCAGAAATAGAAAAAATGGAAAAAGGTTTATCTAAAAATCCTACAGTTGACGCAGAGTTACGAAAGTATAATGAAGAAACGGCAGTTAAAACACCAACTATTAATCCTGATAAAAGATCAACAGGTGAGAAAGATATAGACGAAAAATACACAGGTGCAAGAGAATTAGTATTAAAATTCTTAAAACAAAAAATGCAAACTTCCAAGGAGGAAAAATAATGAGTTATTTAAAAAATAAGCCAAACTCTTTAGAAGATATGGCAAAACAAATGCAGATACACACTAATGAATCTGATTACCAAGATAAATTTAAAAAAGAATTAGACAAAGCCGGCAAAGGTATAGGTTCTATGACGCCAAAAGAAAAAAAAGATTTTTTTAATAAGATAGACAAAATGCATACGGCAAAAACAGAAAACGTTAAAGAAGAAGTTAATTGGACAGAAGCTGCTGAAGAACAAGAGAAAAGATCAGATGAAGCTAAGTATTATAAAACAGAATCTAAAGATAAAATTCCGGCAATTGATAAAGACAATAAGCCTGGTGTTAAGATCGCTAAGATTAGAGCAATGAAAGGTGACGACAACGAAAAAAAAGAGTCAGAAATTGATAAACTTAAAGATCAAAACACATTATTAAAACAAAAATTAGAAAACGAAAAACACAAGGCAGTTAAGCCAGCACCTAATAAAGATACAGGCGAAGTACCTTTATCTATTGGTATTGCTTACAAACATCTAAAAGATAAGATGAAAACTGAAGCTGCTAAGTATAAAAAAGAACAAAAAAAAGACGAAACTCAAACTAGAGATCAAGAAATGGCAGACCCTAAAGGTAAAACTGACACAGGCCAGCCTAAAACTCCAGTTGAAATGAATCCAAAAATTAATCACTCGTTTTAGGTAGAATATAGATGGCATATGTAGATATACCAAATTCGGCGAATAAATGGGAATATGATAACGCAGCTTCAGCTTCGTTGTATTCTGATTCTGCTGCCGGTGCTAATTCTGTTATTGCTAGTGGTATAAGAACTTATACAAAACCTGGTACAAGTGATACTGTTAAGTCGTATATTAGAACAAGAAGAAAAGGACATATTAATTTCCATCAATATTCTGAACAATTAGATAATGCATATTGGGGTAAATCAAGAACGGCTGTTACGGCAAATCAAACTATATCACCTGATGGAACTCTTAATGCAGATTTAGTATATCAAGACGGTAGTAATGTTCAAGCAGGCGCTATATATAGAAATAGTATACCTGGTATTGCAGCTGGAAAAATGACTCATAGTGTTTTTGCAAAATATAAAACTGGTTCAACTGTCAAACATATTTTGTTACAAGATTATCAAATTACTGGAAGTGTTGTTAATAAATCTTGGTTTAATATTGAAACGGGTACGATAGGAACAAAAGATGCTCAACATTCAAATCATACAGTAGAAGATTATGGAAATGGTTGGTATAGAATATCATATGAAGTAACTAAAGCAGGTGGTGGAATCGGTAATTTTGCTATGTATTTATCAGACGCAGATAATGGTGGTACAGTAACACTAACTAATGGAGTTTTTTTGTGGGGTGCTCAAATACAACATGATGTAAGGTCAAGATATTTTAAAACTATTGGTGCAGCTTCATCAACAATAGAAACAGGTGAGATTAGTAAAACATATTATGACAATCAATAGTACACAATTAGTTGATGATGGACAATAAGAATACCAGAATATATTGTGACATGGATGGTGTCCTTTGCGACTTTGTAAAGGGTGTTGAGAAACTACATGGTATAACTATTAATAACTGGTCATACGGAAGTAAAACTGAAAAGTGGTCTAAAGTAAAAGCAACACCTAAATTTTGGCATACGTTACCATGGCATACTGGTGGTAGACAACTCTGGTCTTTCATATCAAAGTATAAGGCACATATACTATCAGCATACGTAGAGGAAAGTTTTGATCCTAATTGTATACCAGGCAAGACACATTGGGCAAGAACAAATTTAGGTATATCAGGTAATAGAATTAATCTAGTTAAACGAGTGCAAAAACAAAATTACGCAAGGGTCATGGGCAGTCCTGCCATTCTAATAGATGACTATAAGAAGAATACAGATCAATTTAAAGCAAAGGGTGGTATAGGCATACACCATACAACAGTAGGTAACACTTTAAGAGAGTTAAGATCACTAGGTTTCTAACTTATTTCCTTTATAAATAGTGTTAGTTATAACAACAAAGTTAATTAATTAATTAAGGAGAAAACAACATGGCTTTATGGGGAAACGATATTAAACCCAAAAACCTAACAGAGGCTGAGAAAAAAGAAGTATACGCTACTTCTTCAGGCTGGGTTAGAGAAGCGGGTTCTATTCTTTCAGGTAATGATAACACGGCTGCTACACCAGAAGTTTTGGTTGCAGTAAACCAACTTGCTACTCTTATGGGTTCAGGTAACATTACTGAAATAGAATTTATTACGACAGCATTTGATAAATCTGCTGGCGCAACACTACAAGCAAGAGTAAGATTTAATGAAGACGTAACTGTAACAGGTACACCACAATTATCAGTAACAAATGGTAACGAAGGTACTGGTACAGGTAGAGGTCCTCATGTATTATCTTATGCTTCAGGATCAGATAGTAACGAATTGACATTTAGTTTAGCAATAGGAGCTGCTGACGCTGCTACCGAGGCTGACGATGTACTAACAATTGGTGCTAACGCAATGTCACTTAACGGTGGTACAGTAAAAGATAGAGGTACGGCAACGAACTCTACTATTACTAACGCTTCATCAATAGGTACAGCTGCTGGTTCAATTACAGTTGTAGCATAATAATAATAAATTTATAGGGGTCCTAAAAAGCCCCTATATAATAATAACAATTGATGTAGTCAAATGGCTACAGTAGCATTCCCGAAAGGGTTTAAAAAGGAGAAAAAATGGCAGACAAAAAAGTAACACAATTAACTGATCTAGGCGACGCTCTAGATACAGCAGATTTATTTCACGTAATAGATGACCCGAGTGGCACACCTATTAACAAAAAAATTTCAGCTGAAAATGTATTCAACAATATTCCAAGTTGGATTGCATTAAAACAAACAGCACAAACAATTACAGCAAGTGGTTCAACTCAAGCAGCTGATCTAACTTCAGCAGTGACTTTGATTGACGCTACTTCAAACACAGCACCAACAACACTAGCAGCTGCTTCAACAGATGGACAAATTAAAACAATTTTAAATTCATCTACAAGTGGTACAAATGCAGTGACAATTACACCATCAAACTTTAAACAAGGTACAACAGTTACGTTAAACGCTCCAGGTGAGTCAGTAACTATGATTTACAAGTCAAGTTTTTGGTATATAATCGGTGGTGAGGGTTACGTAGTAGCTTAATATATAATATAATAGGAGTATATAATGATAATTGATGAGAAATTATTACTAGAGGAAAAAGAGAAGTTAACAAAAGAGTTTAATGATCTTGCCTCTAAAATTAAGAGTGTTGAGTTAAATGTAGGTACTATGAAAGCAAATTTAAATGCAATTAATGGTGCTATACAACAAACAGACAATCTTTTAAATAAGGTAAAAGAACAAACAAATGAAAAAATTTAAATCATTCATAAAAGAAGAAGATTTAAAAGACTTTGAGGAAGATTGTTTAGCAGGCAAAAAACCTGTTAAACAACCGACCGAAGAAACAGAAAAAAAGGAAACTAAAGAAGATGAAAACATTTAAGAAGTACTTAAACGAACAACATGGAATAGGCGTTGGTACACCGGAAGTTAACTCTGTAGAAGATGGTAGCATTGGTGTTCACAATATACATGATCCTGAAGTTTTAAAAAGAGTAAATGCTTTTGTGGGATCAATAGGCGAAAGAGAATACATTAAACCAGGTTTTGCAATTGACGAGCTGAGAACAAAATTATCTAAAATAGGATTAGAAGTTAGTCCTTGTGCTATGGATGGTGACAGCGGAACAGTTAATTGTGAAGTTACTGCTTACGGCGGAAGATTTGGTAAAGATATAGATGGTTCTGATATTAATGATGATGGTATATCACACAAAAAAGAGGGTGGCCTTAAACTAGAGGTTAAGTACGAAACATTAAAAACAGGAACATCAAAAGTCTACGCTAAATTAGTATAGGTTATAATGTTCAAAGAAATAACCAAAGAAAACTGGTTGCTTTTTGCACAGCATAATTATGATAATCCTACTCTAGAAGATGAGAAGGAATTCTATGAAGATATTAAAAGAATAAGATATCTAAAAAGGTTATTTCGTAAGTATAGTGTAACAGGTAAACTAAAAGTTAGATTAGTAGTTAATCACTTGATAGTATTACAAAACGTATTCGGAGTTGAATGTGCCGTTTCACTATTACTGTTTAAAATAGATAGTAAATATTGGGGAATATTAAAATCTTTTTTAGAGTACCTTGAATACTTATATCCACACGAGTTAAAAAGTATTGAAAGAGATTCTGAAATACAAAGATTATTAGAGGAACTATAATGAATAGAGGTGTAGATTTATTAATAACATATAGAATTGTCAAGATGTTATCAACACCATTTAATAAGCAAGACGCTTTTAAATATGGTATCATTGACGACAAGGGTACTGTATTAAGAAAATTTAGAACTATACAAAGTCCAAAAGAAAAAAGAGCATATACTTTACTTCACAGATTTGTATTTAATTTAAAAAGATTGTTAGCTAAGGCAGGAGTTAGAGGTGCTTTAGGTTCTTTTGCAGTTGCAGCCGCTCTTTTATTTAAAGAAAATAAAGAGGCTAAAAAACACCAATTGGTAATAGAAGCCGCTGTGATCACATACTTAAAACAAACAGATCAGTATGACTCTATGTTATCAGAAAACATAAATATACCAAACATACAGGAGACGCCAATTATGAATTGTTTTGGTGTTGACGTGTTTGAACAAAACGGAGAATTAATAAGCGAGTACGATTATGACAAAACATTATAAAGCAATGATGGATGAACTCATCAATAAGATGGACGAAGACGCTCCAACTAACGCCACAGGTACAGCCGTTGCAGGTACAGGTGATGACAATACAGTACATGCTTTAACAAAATCACATAACAAATATAAAAGGGATAACTTATCTACAGCAAAAGGATATGTTGGTTCTGTTGTACCTTTATCAACAAAAATTAAAGAAAGTGATGACAATAATAATGTAGTATTAAAAGGTGTACTAGATAAAATTGATAGTATAGAAATTAAAATAGATGAAATGACAGAAACACCTACGGAGATTGTTGAAGAACAAGAACCACAATACAAAACATTTAGGGACAAATACAATGCGTAATTTCAAATCATTTAAAGAATATTTTACTGGTCAAATAAATGCAAATAAAGAATATGATTTAAAAGACAAAGCTTTATATTACAAACTTGTAAGGCAGGCTATGTCAGTTATGCCTGGTTCTGAAAAGCAAAAACAAATTAAAAAAGAAATTGAAAGAGTACAAAAAAGATTGGGTATTAAAGAATATGTAGGTGGGTCTATCGGTGGCCAAAGAGGACCAGGTCTAGGAAATTTTAGACCAATGGCCAGTATGAAAAAACAAGAAGGCACAGCACTACATGGATACCTAATCAAAGCAGGTATCTTAAAAAAATAAGGAGAAAAATGGAATATATAGATTTATTAATACAACTAGCAACAAAATTCTGGCAGTTTACAGTATTAGGTATCTTAATAATTATAGGTGCAATAATAAATTGGTCAGATAAAATACATCTTAAAGGTAGAGATAGAAGATTCTCTTACGAAGAAATGCCACATATGCAACCAATAACAATACCTACTAAAAATAGAGGATTTTGGGGTGCAATAATATTGTGGATGTTATCAGTAAGAACTTGGAAACTATCAAGAGATTTTAAATACAAACTAGATGGTCAAAGTTATATTATACCAGAAGGATTTGTATTTGATGGTGCAAGTGTACCAAAATTCTTAGCTTCATTCTTATCACCAGTAGGAGTTTTATTAATTGGTGGTTTAGTACATGATTATGCTTACAAGTACACAGCTTTAAGAAAAGTTGGTGCAAAGAAAGGCGAAATCTTATTACTAGACAAAGCAGAAGCAGATAGAATATTCAGAGACATTAATATAGAAGTTAACGGTTTTCATCTACTAAACTATTTAACGTATTGGACATTAAGAGCGTTTGGTTTTGTAGCATGGAATAAACACCGAAAGGTAAACGCTAAAATAAATCTTTTGTAATAGAGATATATTTTAGACTATAAAAAAGGAGAAGAATATGGAATGGTTAAAAGGAAGAATGAAGGAACTATCATCACTACATGGTGGTGCTTTAATTGCAGTAGGATTAGTAATCTTATTTGCAAGTCCATTTGCTAAAATGGCGGCTTGGGCTGCTATAGCTTATGGAGCGTGGGCAATCTGGAAAAAAGACTGATAGCAATCCATGGGATTTAGATTATTTTTTATAGGCATAATACTCAGCACCCTTTTGGGTGCTGGCGCCTATGTTATGAAGTTACAAAAAGATAACGCTATCTTAAAAGGTAATGTTATCAAAATGGAATCAGCCATTGCTGATCAAAAGAATTTAATAGAAAATCAAAAGAAAGACTTTGCTGAAATACTAGACGCAAATAAAAAAGTAAACGAATTAATCAATAATCTCAAAAAAGATTTAGACGATTTAGACAAAAGATTTTCAAAGAAAGATAGAGATATTGGTAAACTGGCCATTGATAGAACAAAGGTCATAGAAAGAATTATAAACAAAGGCAGTGATAACGCTACAAGATGTATAGAGATTGCTAGTGGATCACCATTAACTGAAAGTGAAAAGAATGCTACGAAGAAATCAGAAATCAATCCTGAATGTCCTTCTATTAGTAATCCTAAGTATATTCCTTACTAACTGCTCAGGCGTTAAGAAGTTAAGTATATTTAAGGAAGAAGTAAAAAGACAAGAGCTTCAATTAGAGAAGCCTACACCTCTACAGTTAGAAAAGATTAAATGGATAATCATAACATCTGAAAATGCTGATGAAGTATTTAAGAAGATGGAAGAACAAGGACTTGATCCTGTGTTATTTGGTCTAACAGATAATGATTATCAATTAATAGCAAAGAACTTTGCTCAAATAAGAAATCAATTAAAAATAACAAATGACTTGCTAGACAAGTATAAAGAATATTACGAGGTAGAAGATGGCGAAACTAGGTGATAAAACAGATTTTAGTTATAGAGTTAAAAGAGTAACTAAAGTTGTAGATGGCGATACAATAGATGTAATTTTAGATATGGGATTCAACATATTGTTTGCTCAAAGAGTTAGACTATTTGGTATAGATACACCAGAGAGTAGAACAAGAGATTTAGTAGAAAAGAAATATGGTCTAAAGGCTAAAAAGTTTTTACAAGATAAATTAAAGAAAGCAAAATCAATTACAATTAGAACACACAAGGGTGAAGAAAAAGGTAAGTTTGGTAGAATACTTGGTGATATTTATTGTGATGGTAAATCAGTTAATTCAGAAATGGTTAAAGTAGGTCATGCTGTAGCATACTATGGACAAAACAAAGAACTAATTGAGAAAGCACATTTAAAGAATAGATCAAAAGTATAAAGAGTATTACGAACCAAAGGAGAAAAATAATGATTAGAAATTTTAAAGATATAGTGATTTTATTAATAACAAGTGGTGTATTATTACTTCTTGGAGTTATTATTATAGGTGACTATGTGGTAGCACTAGAAGAAAACAGACCAGTAGATGAATCCGTAATAACATTGATGAAGATGTCTGTTACAGGATTGATAGGTGTTATTGGTGGTTACATTGGCGGAAGTAAATAAGATATAATGTTTTTTGAAATCTTAACACAGTTTGGATTACCAGTAGCAGCCGCTGTTACTATGGGTGGTTTCATCTATATTATTCTAAAGTATATTTTAGGTGGTGTTGTAGGTTCAGTAAAAGGTTTACACGGTATCATTATGGGTTTAGAAAACAGAATAGATACTATGAATAATGATCTGATACATATTGACACTTTAATATCATCAGCGTTACATTTAAAACCAGATTTAGATAGAATTGCTAGGTCTGATGGTAAGAATGACGCAAGAAAAGACTAATGACAATTTTAGAAATACTTAATCAATACGGTTTTGCGACACTGGCCGCTATTGCTATGGGTTGGTTTATTTGGTTTATCTATAACTTTATAACACAAGAAGTTACAAGTAAATTACGTGAAGCAAATAAAGCATTAATTATGCTTTTAGATAAGATACGAAAACTTGATAACGACCTTATACGAATTAAGGCAAAATTAAACACGGTTCTCACTCTCCGAGAACAAGAAAAGTACAAAAACAAAGAATAATAATTATAAATAGTAGTATGAAAACATCATTTAAAACAATGGTGTTAGTAGTGGGACTTACATTAATTACACCGATTACATCAATACTGGCATCCGAATTGACACAGGAGTTTAAAAACCCTGCCTTTAGTGGTAATGGTTATTCTTCTCACGTGCTTTCCATTAATCAATTAGAAGTACAAAGAGAACAAAAAGTAATTGATGATAAAAAATCAGCAGCTGCGGCCGCTGAAAGAGATGAAAAAAACAAGACAGTAAACAAATTTATTGCCAATGTAGAGAGTAGAATATATGCCAACCTTTCTAAACAACTGGTTGACAATATGTTTGGTACAAGTTGTGACCCTACAACAACTACTTGTCCTACAAGTGGTACTTCAACGATTGAAGGTGCTCAAATATATTGGGTCAAAGATTCTGTAACTGAAATAATTACATTAACAATTACAGCTGATGATGGAACAGTTACAACTATGGCAGTTCCGATTGGTGACTTTAAATTTTAAACATGAAAATAATATTAGTTATATTATTAGGACTGATTATATCAGGTTGTCAAACAACCAAAGATATTGAAATATACAAAGGTAAGGCACCTTTTATTGAAGGTACATCTACAAGAGATAGATTAGTTGCTATACCTAAATTAGACGGACAGCCTAAAATTACAATTGCTGTTTACAGATTTACTGACCAGACAGGTCAAAGAAAACCAAGTACAAAGTTTTCTCAACTGTCAACTGCTGTCACACAAGGTGGTAGTATGTTTGTGGTCAAAGCTTTAAAATCAGTTTCAGATGGAAATTGGTTTCAAGTATTAGAAAGAGAAGGATTAGATAATCTAATTAAAGAAAGACAATTAATTAGATCAACTAGGACAGAATATGATGGCGAACAAGTAGTAGGTAATATATTAAAACCTTTAGTGTTTGCTGGACTTATTATAGAGGGTTCTGTAATAGGTTATGATAGTAATATACAGACTGGTGGACAAGGCGCTAGATACTTAGGAATAGGTATAAGTGAACAGTATAGAGTAGATCAAGTGACTGTTTCATTAAGACTTGTTTCAGTACAGTCTGGAGAGATTTTGTTAGCTACCAATGTGACTAAAACAATTGCTAGTCACTCAAAAGGTGGTGATGTATTCACATTTTTAGATATGAATACAAAGGCTTTAGAATTAGAAAGTGGTGTTGCCGTAAACGAGCCAGTGACTTACGCCATACGAACTGCTATTGAATTTGCTATATTAGAATTAATTTATGAGGGTAAAGAAAAAGGATACTGGAAATTTAAAAAAGAAGAAGAAAAAGGAATACATAAAAAATGAAAACAATAATTAGTGTTATTATGTTAATGTTGATGACCTCTTTGTCATACGCTAACGACATATATGTTACTCAATCAGGGGCTAACCTTGATTTAGATATAACACAAGACGGCGCCAATAACACAGTAGGTAATAGTACAACAGCTTCTGCTTCAACAGGTGCTACAACTATATTGAATATAGACCAAGTTGGAGGTTCAAACGTTATTAAATACCAGATCAATGGTGCTACATACACAGGTGTTATTAGTTTAACTGGTGATTCAAATGATGTTGACTTAAATTGTGATAGTGGAAATAGTAACAGTTCTTGTGGAACTATAACTGCTAACATCACAATGACAGGTTCATCAAGTGATATAGATTTAGATATAGGAGAAACAGCTGACGCTGCTGGTTCAACTGTTAATATAACAGGACAATCTGGTTCAGACTCAAATGTAATCGCTGCTACTGTTGATGGTCAAAGTGCTGTATTAACAATTACAGTTAACGGAGATACAAACAACTATTTAATTGATATAGATGGTAATGGTGATAGTATTGGTCACACACTAATACACTCACATACAGGATCAATTGCTGATGTTGACATTATACAATCAGGTGTTAATGATAACTACATTTCATTAACAACAAGTGGTGATAGTGCCGATATTGATATATCACAAACAGACTAATGATTACAATAATATTATATACAGGATTAACAATATATGCGTGTTATAAGTTTTATAATTGGGTGCATACTCTTAACCCTTACGACTTTAGCAACAAATAGTTTTGCTACTATTGGTGAAGTATCTATCACATCTGGTAGTGCTGTCATTGATAGACAAGATGGCGATAAAGGTATTACAGTAAAGAAAGAATTAGATATTTTTTCTTATGATACTGTTAAGACCGGCAATGGTAAAGTTGGTATAGAATTTATAGATGAAACAAGAGTTGATGTTACTGAACATAGTAAGTTAGTAATTGATGAATTTGTTTATGACCCTAATACAAAAACAGGTTCATTATCATTAAAGGCTTCTTTAGGTACAGTAAGATATGCCTCTGGTCAGATTGCCAAAAACTCAAAACAAAATGTAAAGATTAGTACACCTACAGCTACGATTGCTGTTAGAGGTACTGACTTCGCTATGACTGTAAATGAAATAGGTGGTTCAACAATTGTATTATTACCTAGTTGTAATAGCAATGGTCAATGTTATGTAGGTGAGATTGAAGTACAAACAGATGCTGGATTTGTGATAATGAATCAGGCATTTCAAGTGACACAAGTTGATACAACGGAATCAAAACCATTAAAACCTATATTACTTGATTTAGATTTAGATATGATTAATAATTTATTAATTGTATCCCCACCAAAAAAACTTGATACTGCAATAGAAGAACAAAAATTAAAAGAAGTTGCTAATGCTTTAGATTTAGACTTTCTAAAGTTTGATGATTTAGAAATTGATATGCTAGAAGTAGAAGAAGATGAATACACTTCAGCACTTGATATAGATTTTTTAGATAATGATTTTTTAGTTGATATTTTAGATCAATTAAACAAACAACTTGCCTTACAAATGAGAAGTGAGTTTGATAAAAAGTCAGATAAGAAAAAATCAGGTAAAGATGAGTTTGGTATTATACTTTTACTAGAGGATCCTCAATGGGTTTGGACTAGACTAGACGCTGCTCAAAACAATATAGTATTAAGACTTGATATGGAAAACAGTTATACTATCAATGTCACACAAGGCGACCAAGAAATTATAGATTATGAATTAGGTGATGGTGGTCAAAATCAAATTAGGATATATCAGAATCAATAATGTATAAATTTATGAAATGGTTTACAATCTGGCTGTTCGTATGGATGGTGTTTTTTTCTATTGTGGAAAAGGCAAAGGCAGGAACTTTAAATTATAAAACATATGCTATAACTACCTATGCACCAAGCCTAGAATTTCCTTTCTATGATAATTCAACAGGTTATAACACAGATGGTTCAAACTCCAATCCTTATGGTTTAGGTAGTGTACTCAGCACAGGAACTATATCAAAACCAAGTGGATATTATTGGGGCGGTGGTCAGGTATTAGATAGTGGAAGAAGTGAATATGTGGCAGTAGAAGTCACAGGTTACATCACTTGGCCAGGTACAACAGGACAACAGACAACAGTTTACTTTGGTGTAGCGGCTGATGATGGTGTGTTTATGAACATAGATGGTACAAATGTTATTACAGATTGGCAACAACAAGGTACTGCTACTTGGAACGCAACTGGTTCATTAACAAAGACTGCTGGTCAACAATATGAAATTACAATATGGATGTATGAATGGGGTGGCGGTGCCGCTTTAGATATTAATTACTGTATGACTAACTCTTATTCAACTTCTTGTCAAACAGATATGCCAACTTCATGGTTTTCAACAACACAAGTTACACCCTCAGCAGGCATATCATCATCACAACAGACAACTGTAAACACAGCAAGAGCAAAAACTCAAAATGGTAATGCCATTTATATAACCCAAAGTGGTGTTGGTATAGATTTAGATATTGTACAAGACGGTAATGACAACTTAATTATAGGTAAAGATTTAACATCATCTGGTTCTATTCAAGGTGACTATAATGAAATAACATTAACACAAAAGAATAATGATAACGTATTAGGTATTGATGTGAATGGCAATTCAAATGATGTAGATGTATGGCAAGATACAGGACAAAGAGCCATAGTTGAAATAACAGGCAATTCAAATACTTTAGATTTAGAACAATTACATTTAAGTAATAGTGGAGAACACTTTGCTAGAGTTGAAGTAAATGGTAATAGTAATTCATTAACAATAGACCAAAAAGAAACTGGTGATAAGATACTATTTTTAGATGTAGATAATAGTAATAATGTTCAAGTAGACCAAAAAGGTACAGGCGATCATTACCTAAATATAATACTAACTGACAGTCATACGCTAGATATAACACAAGATGGTTCTGGTAGCCATGACGCCCACATTAATTTGAGTGGAAACAATACATCAATAACATTAACACAAGATAGTAGTACAGATCAAAACTACTATTTGGAACAAAACTGTGTATCTGCTAGTTGTTCAGCTACAGTAACACAAAATTAAGGAGAAACTATGGATATTAAAAAAATATTTACTTGGTTGCCGATAGCACTTGCTTTGATTGGTTCTTTATATACTGGAATAAATGTTATCAGTAAACTAAACAACACTATTGAACAACACACTATTGCTATCTCAAATTTAGAACAATCTTTGGGTTCAATGGATGAACGATATAAAATTGAAATTAAAAATCTAACACAAAAATATACTGAAGGAAGAGAAGAATTATTCCGTGAGGTGACATTTCTTAATACAGAGATTGCCCAAGCAAGAGCAAAAGTAGAGGCTTTAGACAACTCATATTACAAAGTAAATGACGCAGTAAGAGATTTAGGTTATGACCTTAAAGACTTCAAACGAGAAGTCACAGGAGATTATTAACATGGAGGTACTTAGGATGGCACCAAATAAATTTACTTTGTTGATAATAGTATTACTTTTTCTATTTACTATTTTAGTTAAACCTGCTAACGCAAGAAACGATTACTTACAATATGATAGTCATTGTCAAGGACCAACTTTAGAACCTTACATGGAATATTCACAAACAGAGAATATTGGTAGAGGTTCATCAACAAGTGGTTATGATGATGATAGAGGAACAGTAGGCATAAGATTAAGAATACCATTGACTTCAACTTGTTCAAAAGAATATAGAAAAGTGTTTAATGAAAACGCATTGTTAAGACAACAATTAGAAATGTTAAAAATGTGTTCTCGTTATAAAAACCTAGAACTACCCGACCAGTTTGCTGAAGTGAGAGAGAAGTGTGATGGTATAAAAAGAAAACCAGAGGCGGATGATAAGTAAAATATTCACGCACTGGACTATAGCATTTGTAACTTTATTTGTTATTACATTTATAGGTTTAAAAGACCCACAAGTCAAAGAGATATTAAGACTTAAAGGTTTTGATTTACTTCTTCAATCAGAAAAGAAAGAACTATCACAAGACATAGGTGTTATTACAATTGACGAAAAGGCAATAGAAAAGTATGGACAATGGCCTTGGAAGCGAGATATACTTGCTGATGTCATTATCAAACTACGAGAAGCTGAAGTAGGTATCATTGTATTACCTATATTGTTTAGTGAAGAAGATAGATTAGGTGGCGACAACGAATTATCAGAGGTATTACAATATGGTGTGGTCATATCACAAGTAGGAACAACACAAACAAATAAGAATGCCGTACCTAGAGGTATTGCTAAGATTAATGATCCTATGGCCTATATGTTTGAATGGCCAGGTATGTTAGGACCTATACCATTGTTAGGTGAAAAGGCAAGTGGTGTTGGTGTTGTAAACACAGTACCCGAAATAGATGGTGTTGTAAGAAGAATACCATTGATTATGAAGATTGGAGATGAGACCTATCCAGCGATGGCAATAGAGGTCATAAGAGTGGCCACTGGCGCTCCAAGCTATCAGGTGAAGGCAGGAGAAGGTGGTATTATCGCTATGAGAGTACCTGGTTTCTCTACAATAAAGACTGATCCAAATGGCCGTATATGGTTAAGATGGAACAAAGAATATGATACTATCAGTCTAGCAGATTTAGATCAAGTTGGCAAGTTTAAAGGTAAGACGGTTATCATAACTACCACGGCAGAGGGTTTAAATTCAATAGTGGCAACTCCTTTAGGTGAAAGATATATGTATGAGATAACTGCCTCAACATTATCAACTGTATTAGATGGTAAGAATATAACAAGAGTTGATATTAGTTTTATATCAGAATTAGCTGTTGCCTTTTTACTAGGTTGTGTTATCATATTAATGACTAGATTTGCTCCGTATTGGTTAATAGGTTTAAAACTTATATCTTGGTATGTTATAGCAGTATGGTTAAGTCATTACTTCTTTACAAAACACTTGATGTTAGTAGATGTAAGTTGGATTATTATTACCTTAACAATTGTAGGATTTCATTCCGTATTCAATAGATTTATTTTAGAGTTTAGATTGAAACAACAAATTAAAAAACAATTTGAACACTACTTAGCACCAGCAATGGTTAAGAAATTACAAAACAATCCAGAATTATTAAAACTAGGAGGTGATACAAAAGACATGACTTTTTTATTTTGCGATATAAGAGGTTTTACTCCTATTTCAGAAAAGTATCAAAGTAATCCACAAGGTCTTACAAAAGTTATTAATAAGTTTCTAACACCTATGACAGATATAATAATGAAGAATAATGGAACAATTGATAAGTATATGGGTGATTGTATTATGGCATTTTGGAACGCTCCTTTAGATCAACTTGATCATAGATCACTTGCAGTTGATTCAGCAATAGAAATGATAAAATGTTTAAAAGAGTTAAATGATAATGAACATTTTGGGGAAGGCAATCACATAAATATAGGTATAGGAATAAACTCTGGTCCTGCTGTTGTAGGTAACATGGGTTCTAAACAAAGATTTGATTATTCTGTTCTTGGTGACGCCGTAAATCTAGCAAGTAGATTAGAAGGCATAAGCAAAAATTATGACACAACTTTAATAGTAGGTTATGATACTTACAACATGATAAGAAACAAGTACGATTGGAAGAAATTGGATATGGTTCAAGTTAAGGGCAAATCCAATAAGGTATCAATTTACACAATCTAGGAGGCTGTCTGATAAAAAGGATAACGTTTACTTTCATAAAGTTTTTTTTATGTTGGTGTTTATTATGGACATGTACACAAAATATAAATTCAGATACAACATCAACTATTATAAATATAGCTGATGAGTGAGAATACAGAAATTCAAGTACGATTAGCAGAATTAACCAAAGATGTCAAACAGGTTAATAATATTCAAAATAGACTTGATACTGCTATTGACAAACTAACAGATGTTTCTACACACATTAAATCTATGTTGGCCGTACACGAGGAGAAGATTGAACACCAGGAAAAGATAGATGATGTGATATTCTCCAAGCTAAAGATAAGAGCCAGTGAGACGATAAGTATAGAAAAAGAACTTTCCGATAAGATACAGGAATCTGAAAAACGTATAAGGGAAGAGTTACTTGAACTAAAAGGCGAATTCCGTGGTAGAATTAGTCTATTAGAAAAGTACAAGTGGATTATCATAGGTGCTTTCATAGCCGTTGAATTTATTACAGTTTTAATGGTATCCAAAAAAGGTATGTTACCACTCTTTGCCATTTTCAAATAAAATCGCTTCTCCAGGACTAGAATAAGTAGGTCCGTGAATAAGCGCAGGAAACCTCGGTGCTATTTTTTACGCTGGAAAGTCGCTCAAATAAGCTTGACTATTTGATATAAATGGTGTATAGTAATATTTACTATGTCGTCTTATATTGATCTAAAATTCATCAACCAACTATCAGGCCGATTACAACAGTTTAAGCAAAAGACAGATTATCTGTTTAACTTCCGTTGTCCTCATTGTGGTGATTCTCAAAAATCTAAAAGTAAAGCAAGAGCCTATTTTTATAGAGTAAAAAATGATATGTTTTTTAAATGTCATAATTGTGGCCAAGGTCAAAGTTTTGCAAACTTCTTAAAATTCATAGACCCTAAAGTATATACAGAGTATCTATTAGAAAGATATAAAGGGTCAGCACCATCTACAAAGAAACCAGATTGGCAGTTTGAAAAACCTGTATTTAAAATTAATATATTAGAAGGACTAAAAACAATAAAAGAATTACCTGAAGATCATATAGCAAAAGAGTATTGTAATAAGAGAAAGATACCTGAAGAATTTTATGATAAGTTATATTATGCAGAGAAGTTTCAAAAATTAGTAAACAAAGTTAAACCTGATACATATAAAACTCAATATGATCACCATAGAATTGTTATTCCTTTTTATGATACAACTGGTGAGTTATTTGCCTTTCAAGGTCGTGCATTAGGACAAGAGAATCCTAAATACTTAACAATAAAACTAAACGAAAATAAACAAAAAGTTTATGGTTTAGAACGTATAAATTTTCAAAATCATGTATATATAGTGGAAGGTCCATTTGACTCTTTATTCGTCAGCAATTGTATCGCAGCTGCTGGCGCCGATTTACAGTTAAAAAACAAAGTGCCTAATAATAAAATAACCTATATATTTGACAACGAGCCAAGAAACAAAGAAATTATAAATCGTATGTATAAAATGATTGAACATGATTTCAACATCGTTATATGGCCTGAAGACCAAACACTAAAAGATATTAATGATATGATAATTAGTGGCTTGACAAAACTTCAAATTAAAGATATAATAGACAAGAACACATACTCGCAATTGAGTGCTCTTACTAAACTTAACCACTGGAAGAAAATAAAATGACAAATGACATAAACATAAAAGTTGAAAAAAGAGGTGGCAGAGGTTTAGAACCACTAAACATTGAAAAGATACATGAAATGGTTGAGTACGCCTGTGAAGACATAAAAGGTGTATCAGCTTCACAAGTTGAAATGAGCAGTGGTTTACAATTCTTTGATGGTATTAGTACAAACGATATACAACAAATTTTAATTAAGTCTGCTTCAGATTTAATATCATTAACAAATCCAAATTATCAATACGTAGCTGCTAGACTATTACTGTTTAGTTTAAGAAAACAAGTTATTGGTAGACTATGGGATCACCCAGCTATTTTTGACCACGTAGAGAAGTGTGTTAAACTAGGCGTATATGATCCCGACATTTTAAAGAAATACGATAAAAAAGATTTCAGTAGAATGCAAAACTGGATAACGCATGAAAGAGATAACAACTTTACATACGCCGGTTTAAGACAAGTGATTGACAAGTATCTAGTACAAGATAGATCAAGTGGAGAAATATATGAAACTCCACAATTTATGTACATGATGATATCTGCCACACTTTTTCAAAATTACGATAAAGCAAGGAGAATGACTTATGTCAAGAAATATTATGACTCGATATCCAATTTTAAAATTAATATACCAACACCTGTTATGGCTGGTGTTCGGACTCCTATTAAGCAGTACGCTAGTTGTGTACTTGTTGATACAGACGATACTTTACCTAGTATCTTCTCTAGTGACATGGCTGTTGGAAATTACGTTGCACAAAGAGCCGGTATTGGAATCAACGCAGGACGAATACGTGGAATCAATGCAAGAATTAGAGGAGGTGAAGTCCAACATACAGGCGTTATTCCTTTTCTCAAAAAATTTGAAGCAACGGTCAAGTGCTGTACTCAAAATGGTGTTAGAGGAGGCTCAGCAACTGTACACTTCCCTATTTGGCACCAGGAAATAGAAGACATTATTGTTTTAAAAAACAACAAAGGTACCGAAGATAACAGAGTTAGAAAATTAGACTATTCAATACAGATTAGTAAATTATTTTATGAAAGGTTTATTAACGAAGAACAAATAACGTTGTTCTCTCCACATGAAGTGCCTGAATTATATGAGGCATGGGGAACACCAAATTTTGATGATCTATATTTAAAAGCAGAAAGAAAATTAAGTATTAATAAGAAAAAGATAAATGCACAAGATTTATTCTTTGATCTTTTAAAAGAAAGAGCAGAAACAGGTCGTATCTATATTATGAATATTGACCACTGTAATACTCACTCCTCATTTAAAGATACTATTACAATGAGTAATCTTTGTCAAGAGATCACACTACCTACCACTCCTATACAGCATATAGACGGTCCAGGAGAGATTGCTTTGTGTATTCTATCAGCAATTAATGTAGGTAAACTAAACGACCTAGATGAACTGGAAGAACTATGCGATCTTACAGTAAGAGCATTAGAAGAAATTATAGACCATCAACAATATCCAGTAAAAGCCGCTGAGATATCTACAAAAGCAAGAAGATCATTAGGTGTAGGTTATATTGGCCTTGCACACTATCTAGCAAAAACAGGTTACAAATACGAGCAAAAAGGTGCCTGGAAAGAAGTAGATAAACTATCAGAGGCATTTCAATATTATCTATTAAAAGCTAGTAATGAGATCGCACAAGAAAAAGGTCAGTGTGATTTATTTCATAGAACAAAATATGCAGACGGCATATTACCAATAGATACATATAAAAAAGAAGTAGACGAATTAGTAACTCGTAAACTATCAATGAAATGGGACAAATTACGAGCAGACATTAAAGAATTTGGGCTAAGACATAGTACTCTATCAGCCCAAATGCCTTCCGAGTCTTCTAGTGTGGTTTCAAATGCTACAAACGGCATTGAACCACCTAGAGACCACTTATCAGTTAAGAAAAGTAAGAAAGGCACATTGAAACAAATAGTACCAGAATATAACAAATTAAAGAATTTTTATACTTTATTATGGGATATGCCTAGCAATGAAGGATATATAAATATAGTTGCAGTAATGCAAAAGTACTTTGATCAAGCTATATCAGGTAACTGGTCATATAATCCAGATAATTACGAAGACAATCAAGTACCTGTATCTGTTATGGCACAAGACTTGTTAACAACGTATAAATACGGTTGGAAAACATCTTACTATCAAAATACATATGATAGTAAAAAAGACATTGAAGAGCCTAAACACTCCATAGATTACGATACACCTATTACACCAGAAACTCCACAAGAAGACGAGGAGAATTGTGATAGTTGCACAATATAAATTAATAAATAAAAAAAATTATGAGTAAATCAGTTTTTAACAAAGAAAAAGGAATAAATCCAACAAAACAATCAATGTTTTTTGGTAAAGATTTATCTGTACAAAGGTATGATACTTTTAAATATCCTATCTTTGATAAACTTACTCAACAACAACTTGGTTATTTTTGGAGACCTGAAGAAATATCTTTACAGAAAGATAGAAACGACTATTTGGATTTATCCGAAGGCCAAAAGTTTATCTTCACTAGTAATCTAAAATACCAAACTATGTTAGACAGTGTACAAGGAAGAGGTCCATGTTTAGCATTTTTACCTTTTGTATCACTTCCAGAATTAGAGGGTGCCATAATAGTATGGGACTTTATGGAAACAATTCATAGTAGAAGTTATACATACATAATCAAGAATTTATATTCAAATCCGTCAGACGTTTTTGACATGATTTTAGAAGATCAAAAAATTGAGGAACGAGCAGCCTCTGTAACTAAAACTTATGATGATCTAATTAAAAAAGGATATGAATGGACACTATCACCAGATAAAGTTGATCTATATGAACTTAAAAAGAAAATGTACCTTGCAATGGTATCAGTTAATATACTAGAGGGTTTAAGATTTTATGTATCATTTGCTTGTTCATTTGCATTTGGTGAATTAAAAAAACTAGAAGGCTCTGCTAAGATTATATCTTTTATCGCAAGAGACGAAAGCCAACACTTAGCAATGTCACAAAGAATAATTAACAATTGGAGAGACTATGAAAATGATAAAGACTTTACGAAAATTATTAAAGAAAGCGAAAAAGAAGTTTACAAAATGTATGACCAAGCTGTAAACGATGAGAAACGTTGGGCAACTTATTTGTTCAGCAAAGGTTCTATGATTGGTCTATCAGAAAAATTATTACACCAATTTGTAGAATACATGGCGAATAGACGTATGAAAACGATAGGTCTAACGCCTGCTTATGATCAGAAAACTAATCCATTACCGTGGATGGAACACTGGTTAAATAGTAGATCAGCTCAAAATGCACCACAAGAAACAGAAATTGAATCTTATGTAGTTGGTGGTATAAAACAAGACGTTACTAAAAATCAATTTAAAAAATTCAAACTGTAATGGATAAAGTCTCAAAACACTGTTCCAATTGCCATACTAAATATACTATAGAATGGGACGAGGACAAATATGATTTGCCTCCTTTAACATGTCCCTTTTGTGGATATGAGGTAGAAGAAGAACATGACAGTGAAGTACCAGACGAAGCCGAACACGAGAGTTGGAATTGATTATAGTTTAACAAGTCCGGCTGTCTGTATAAATGATGGCCAACTAAATTTTTATTACCTAACTACTAAAAAAAAGTGGATAGGAAAACAAAGTGATAATATAATTGGTTATGAACACAAAGAATGGACAGACCCTATTGAAAGATTTACTTATATTTCAGATTTTGTATTTAATATACTGTCTACCATTAATACTCCTAAAGAAATTTACATTGAAGGCTATTCGTATGGTTCTAAAGGCCAGGGTCTTTTTCAAATTGCTGAGAATTGTGGCATCCTCAAATACAGGATACTTTCTAACGGTCTTAATTACAATACAGTTGTACCGAGTGTTGTTAAAAAAGGCGCAACAGGAAAAGGAAACGCAGACAAAGACATGATGTACGAATCCTTTCTAAAAGATACCAAAATAGATTTAAAGCAAATATTGGATACACCAAAGTGTGGTAATCCTTTATCCGATATTGTTGATAGTTATTATATACAAAAGGTAGGACATGAAAATAAAAGTAGTTAGTACCTGGAATAATAAACTATTTAAAGAATATGCTCATAGATTTCAATCTACTTATAATTGGCCATTTGAATTAGAAATATACAACGAAGATGAAGGTATGTATGATGAGATACCTACTCTTAAAAAGTTTGTAGAAAGAAACAAGGTAGACATACCATTAAACTTCCAAAAAGACGCAGTAAGATTTAGTTATAAAGTATATGCATATACACAAGCAATCCTAACAACAAGAGATTGTGACGGTCTTATATTCATAGACGCAGATAGTGTATTTTATAAAAAGATTGATGAAAAATGGGTAAAGAAACATTTACATAGAGAAGATTGTATGGTAACTTATCTAGAAAGACCAACTTATAGTGAGTGTGGTTTTTTGTATTTTAATATGAAACATGATTTTATAAAACAATTTGCCATAGATATGAGAAAGATGTATGATAATAACTTATTATTTAAAGAAGATGAACAACACGATTCATTTATATTTGATATAGTTAGAACTAGACTAGAAGAAAATTATGGTGTAGAGAACTATGACATAGGAGATGGAAGAGTTGGCCACGTACAAGCAAGATCAATATTAGGTAAAATATATGATCATACAAAAGGGGCTAGAAAGAAAACAGGTAAAAGTAAAGAAAGTAGATTATGATTCAAGTCTTTATAGGGTTTGATGAGGGAGAAAAAGCAGCCTATCACGTGCTTGCTGAAAGTATTAGAAAGTTTTCTAGTGTACCTGTAAGTATAACACCATTAAGTTTAAATAATTTACCACAATTTACAAGAGAAAAACAATCCAATCAATCAACAGACTTTGCATTTAGCAGATTTTTAGTACCTTATCTATCAAACTATAAGGGTTGGTCAATCTTTATGGATTGCGACATGATGGTAAGATCGGACATTGCAGAGTTATATAACTATGCTACATACAAATATTCTGTTATGTGTTGTCAACATAATTATACACCAAAACAAGATATAAAATTTAGAGGTGCAAAAAATCAAGCATTTCCTAAAAAGAACTGGTCTAGTGTAATGTTATTTCACAACTCACAATGTACAAAACTAACACCTGAATACGTAAATACAGCAAGTGGTTTAGAACTACATCAATTTAAGTGGTTAGAGAGAGAACACATGGTAGGTGAACTTCCGTTTGAGTGGAACTGGTTGGTAGGTGAATATGACTATGATAAGTATGCCAAAAATGTACATTGGACACTTGGTGGTCCTTGGTACAAAGAGTTTAAAGATCAAGATTATGCAGACGAATGGCACAAGTTGTATAAAGAAACAACAGAGGTAAACTTATGATCATAGGTATCAAAGGACCTTTTAACGAAAACAATCATTATGTTTTCCCTACACATGAAGATTTTAAATTAATAGAATGGTCAGATAGAGATAATCACAAAGCAGACGCATATATTCAAACAAACATTAAAGGTAATATAAAAACTGTTAATGCCGACAAATACAAATGGATATCGGCTCAATCAAAACCTATACTAGTTGTAGAACAAGCAACCTTTAGACAAAATTTAGATATACAAAAACCAGATTATTACTATAGAGTTGGTAAAGAATGTTATACTTACAATAAAGGTTATTTTAATAATAAGAACTGTCCTTCAGATAGATGGTTACAAATACAAAGAGAACAGAATATAGAAATAAAACCTTGGAAGAAAAACGGTGACTATATCTTATTACTATTACAAAATCCAAAAGATACTAGTTTAAATGACCTTTGTAAATATGATAATGATTATGAAAATTGGATAAGACATATTATTATAGAAATATCAAAGTATACTGCCGAAGATATTATGGTCAGAGTACACCCTAGATTTCCTTTAAAATATTTAAGAGGATTACTAAAACTACCTGTAAGAAACACAATTCTTTTTAGTAAAAATGTCGGCCAAACATTTAATAAATCTAGTAGTAAAGACTTATATAAAGACCTAGATCATGCTAGAGTAGCCATTTCATATTCAAGTAATAGTTTGGTAGAAACAGTATGTGAGGGTGTGCCTACTATTACATTATCAAAAACATCACATGCTTGGCCAGTATCTTTTCATAAACTAGATGTTTTAGCAGAAACAACAATACCTACACATGATAGAACACAATGGTTATATGATACAGCATATACACAATGGAAAATGAGTGAGATAAATACAGGTGAGGTACACAAAAGACTATTATGATTTTTACACATAGAATGCAAAAAGTTGATTGTCTGTCACATGAAATTTGGCCTAGTTTTGAAAAAGGTTGGCCAATGCCTAGTTTAGATACTCATTTTTTTTGGGGATTAGGTGAAGATAACGTAGCAAAGATAACAGAATTAGAAAAGAACAAACAAGAATGGTATTATGTAGATGTTGGTTATTTAACTGAACAAATTACAAGATATCCTTCGCCTAAAATAAATGATTACGATAAAACTTATTTTAGAATTGTAAAAGGTGGAATACATACACTAACAGGTTCTAAAAAAGGTGGTGGCGATAGAATAAAAGAACTGAATAAAAAAGGAATTAAAAGTATTTTTGATAATTGGAATCAAGGAGAAGGAGATCATATATTAGTTTGTCCTTCCTCTGAAACAGTAACTTACAAACATAATGGTATGACACAAGGAGATTGGACAGATAATATTGTTGCTCAAATAAAAAAATATACCAATAGAGATATAATAATTAGAAATAAACCTAGACCACATAATGAGTGGTGGGGAAAACCAATACAAGACGATCTAGATGGAGCTCACTGTTTGGTTACTAATATGAGTTTAGCAGCTGTTGACGCAGTACTAGAGGGTATACCTGTAATATGTGATACAAGAAACGTTGCATGGCCAGTATCAACAAGATATATGGAGTTTATAAATGACCCTTTGAAACCTACTGTACAAAACGTAAACGAATGGTTAAAACTATTAGCAAATAATCAATTTACATTAAAAGAAATAGAAGATGGTACAGCATTTAATGTTATAAGTAAACAATCAAAGAAAATATTTGTAATATGAAAAAGTTATTAATAGTTAGTGGTTGTAGTTTTTCAGATCCAATTTTTGAGTCTGTTCTTCATCCAGAAATGAATTGTGATTGGCCTAAATGGCCAGAATTAGTTGCTGAAGAATTAAATATGCAATGTGTCAATCTATCAACAAGTGGATCCGGTAATGAAAAAATTTACAGTGTTATATCAGATTATTTAACAACACCTATAGATAAAGAGTTGTTATTTACTTCAAAAAGACATATAATAGATAAAAATTTTAAATTTCCCATGCCACAAAAAAAATCTGATATAGGTTTAGTCGTAGCAGCCTGGTCACAAGCTCATAGACGTGATTGGTCAATGAGAAATACATTGAGCGATAAAAGTAAGAAAGATTGGTGGTCAAATATGTTAACAGATGATAAAGGTGATATTTACTATTGGTTTTTAAAATCAGTTAGATATCAATATGCATATCAAAATTTATGTAAACAACTTGAGCTGCCATATGTACAATTTCAAATGATATCTATGTGGAGAGCATGGGTACAAGAAATAATAGAAACGTGGAATGATTCTAAAAAAGAAGAAGAACGTAAAAATAGAAAATTTTGGAGAGAAATAAAATCCAATTTACTTAAGCACCTAGATGATACAGGTTATAGACAGTTAATTAACAAAAAGTTTTTAGGTTGGCCAGGAGATATAAAAACAGATAATTATTATGGAAAAACATCATGGAAATTAAGTGATTGTTTATCGCAAGAAGAAAGATTATCTGATATAGATGTACACCCTAATAAACAAGGTCACGAGAAATTAGCAGAGGAATTTTTAAAAAATTTATATGAAAATAAGATACTACAAAAAGATTGATGGTTGGCGATGGTTAGGTTTTGTATTAGCCATGGTTGGTGCATGGGTACTTAGCAATGCTAATCCTGATACACAATGGTTAGGTTGGTCAATCGCAATATCAAGTTGTAGTATTTGGATTTACATGGGTTGGAAAGATAAAGATATACCTAGAGCGTTAATGGAATTTATGTATTTAATTATAGCAGTGAGAGCGATATGGAACTGGTTAATATAGTTTGTGTATATTGGGGAAACAAGTATAGTCCTGATTATGTAAGTAAACTATACAACATGGTAAAAAGAAACCTTTCTATACCATTTAACTTTATAGTTTACACCGATCACATCCAGACCTTCACTCACGAAAATTATGATTTTAGAAATAACCAGATACCTAATTACCAGACCAGAAAACTGCCTTTCACGAATTACGATGGGTGGTGGAACAAACTAACTCTATTCAGTCCAGAAGCCAACTTAAAAGGTACATGTTTATACTTTGATTTAGATGTAGTGATACTAGACAACATAGATGATATGGTATTGTTTGGTAAAGAGGACACCTTTGGTGTTATAAATGATTTTAATACTGCCAGTGGTGTGTACAATTCAAGTATTATGAAATTCAACAATATTACAGCTGAACATATATGGACATCATTTAAAAAAGATGAAACTAATATGATGAGAAACCATGGTGATCAACAAGTTATGAGCCATTTTATCAAATCAACTCCACATTGTAAAGTAATGCCAGACGAGTGGACATTTTCATACAAGTGGTTCTCCCGAGAGGCCCCCAGAATAGATAAATCGCAGTGGACATTTGACCAGAAACCGAATGCTAAAGTATGTGTGTTTCATGGCCTACCAAATCCACACGAATCAACGAAGAAATGGGTACAAGATAACTGGAAATAGAACATAACCAGAACATTTTATATCTAAAACCCTTATCCCACAACAAAAAATAACGCTTGCTTTCTAGGCCTGGTATGATAGGATAATGATATGAAAACAAAAAAGATACTAATAAAAACAAATCTTACAAAAGACTTGTTGACAAATGTACTTTTTTATGATAGGATTACTAATATAAACACTAACAAAAAGGATATAACACTATGTCAAAAATAAAAGCATACATTGAAACGTCAGTAGAAAATGCTGTTGATAAAATTATCAAAAATCTAAAAGAAGACTTAATAGACTTTGATACTTGTAAAATGAAAATATTAGAATTAGACAACTTATCAATGGTTGGTATTGATTCAGATAATGTTGAAGAAGTAATAACACAGGAGATCCAATAATGATTACAATGAACGAATTAAATAATTTATCAATAGCTCAATTACAAGACACAAAAGTTTTGATTGACACTATTGTACAGAATAAAATCAAAAGAGAATTTAAAGTTGGTACAAAAGTTAACGTAGTACAAAAGACTAAAAAAACACCAGGTGTTATTACAAAAATAATGTCTACAAAATGTTTAGTTGATTTAAATGGTAGAATTTATAGAGTATCAATGTCAATGTTGGAGGCTGCTTAGTGAGTAAAAGTAAAGTTATTAGTTTAGTATATGGTAGAGAATACCAAGATTCAGATGAAAGATATGATGAATTTTTTTACATCTATAATACAGTATTCAGAAATGTACCTATGAAACATCTAAAGACTTTAAATACTTTCAAAGAAAAAATTAGAAAATATTGTGATGATAATTTTACTGAAACTGCTAGTAATTTTTGTGGAAATACTACGGTTAAGATTATACATGGCGATGACTATTATTCAACTTACGAAGATGTATTTGGTAAAGAAACAGTTGGCAGTGACAACTCATTATTTAATGATTATGGTCAATTGTGGAACGGTAGACAATTCTTTAAAAAAGATTATAATCCAAAATTAACAGAAAAATATACATACAAGAATTTAAACAGAGAGGCAAGCTAATGAAATACGGTGAAGACAAGATTGTAAAAGAGATAGACGAATATATTAAATCAACATACGGACAACACTATAGTACAACCGAAGACGGTTTCCAGGTACAAGATATGTTGAGACAATTAGATATTGATAAAGATTTTTGCCAAGCTAATGCCATTAAGTATCTTTGCAGATATGGTAAAAAAGACGGTAAAAACAGAAAAGATTTACTAAAGGCTATTCATTATATAGTTTTATTGATGAGTAGCGAAGATAAAACATCGGAAGTTTCATGGGCACCAGATAGTTTTCTAGAGCCAGAAACTAAACCAGAATAACTAACAAAAGGAGAACACTAATGACAATAGATACAAATGTTATGGTAATGAAAGAAGATTTAGGTAAAAATCTTTATAGAAAAAAGACCTATTACACACTTTGCATAGAGCAAGATGTGTTGGCAGATAATAAAGAAACTGCTGAAAATAAACTTAGCGACAATGGTATAGACCACTCTCAAATAAACCATGAGATCACTGAACAAAAAGATGGCGTTGAAACATATATGGTTGACGCTAACTATAGTGAATCAGGAGATATTGAGTATATTGGTAAAGTATCATATACAGATGATGAGTATGCTGAAGAAAACGGAGACGTTGAGATCAATTCAACGGCAGACGAGGTGTACGTACCAGATGAGGTTGACACAATGATTAATATTAACGCTGAAGAAATGAGAGGTAAATAATATGTCACTACTACACGATTTGGACAGACCACTTCAAGACCTCAAAGAAATTAAGGTATCTTTAGGTAGTAAATGTCCTACAACTACTGATTTAATAGACAGTAAGATTAAAGAGTACGAATCAGATATAGAAGCTGTTGATGAGTACTTAAAAAACGACAAAACCAATGGTTTATCAGAGGGACAACCAAGTTAAGCCAATGAAATCAACACTTTTTAATGGCTTGACATTTATTAAAAAGTATGGTAGGATAAAGACAACTAACTAACAAAAGGATATACTATATGTCATTTAGATACGATACAGACAACTTATACAAAGAGTTTAAAGACGCAAAAAACAAAGATATTGCATTATCACAACATAATGATTTAGATAGTGCAGAAAATGACTACTTTACTAATAGAGTCAAATTTTGTGTAGATCACAAAGAACTTAAAATATCAAATCCTTCTTATTATGAGAACGTTGATATTAATTTTGACGCTTTAGAGAATGCATACAAGACTACCAACCCTAGAGATACATTTTATCAGATAGGATTCGGCATGACTTATGCAGAGAAGAAAGCCAAAGAACATTTAGAATCAGAAGCAAACCTTAACAAAGAAGAATAGTGAAGAAGATCAAAGAAAGATATAGACCAGTTAATATTAAGTTAGTGCATGGCACCAAAAAAATGCCAGACTATACTTTAGATATTAATGGTATCAAGATGAACTCGTTACCAACGAGTGATAAGATTTCAGGCAGTTGTACTAAACGTAGTACTCCTAAAGTTACTTTGCCTGCTGGTAAAACAATAGGGATCGGTTACAATAAGGGAACATATCAGGTTGTAGATTCTTCCGATTTCAAAACTATGGGACGTAAAGTATGAAGACTATGATGATGTTAACCATTTGTGTATTGATGACAATGACAATGGCCAAAAGTGATGAGAAAAAAACAATTACGCCACAAGAGTTTGGTAATGCAATTGCAGAAACACCAGGTAAACTTGTGAATTTTATTGGTAGTGAAGTTGAGAAAACAAAAGAATATCAAACTAAAGTTTGGGCTGAGGCAAAAACAAAATGGCCTTGGACAATGTTTAAGAAAAAAGACTAATGAGAACTATACTAATTATCTTAATCGGTTTAACACTAACCAACTGTGCCTCTACAAATAGATCACAAGTTGGTGCTGTGTTAGGTTCAACTACCACAACTGGTGCATGTGTGAGTATGGGTGTTTCAGATCCATACGCTATAGGCGCCTGTGCTGTTGTAGGTGCGTTTGCCGGTGCAGAAATTATGTATAATTCAGATTACGATGTACACAACGCAGTATTCGTAGATCATTTAAATAATGGTACAATAGGGTCAAGTTACACTAATTGGTACAATAAGAAGACAGGTAATTCTGGTATCATAAAAGTGACCAAGTCGTACATAGAAGCAGGTTTCAAGTGTAAAGATTATGACGCTACAGTGGACATAACAAGTCAATGGCCGTTGATCGGTGTTGGTGGTGTAAATAGAAATACTGTATTTGGTACTACTTGTCAGTTACCAGATGGTCGTTGGGTGGAGTTAAAATAATGATACATAAAATAAGTGAACTATGTCAAAAGATTGATGGCATTAAAAAAGTGAGTGACAATCTATATAATATTAAGTACAATCAACCTAAAACTCCTGAAAGAGACGCTGAAGTGAATTCTTTAATAGAAGACATACAATTACAATGTAAACTTGTAGCAAATGATAAAGGTGAATATGACAGATAATCCTACAGTGAATAGATTAAAAGAAGAAAAGAAACAAATTATAGAACAAATGGATCATTATCAAGGCAGAGACGAAACAAAAATACGCCAACTTGAAGATGAACTTTTTGAAGTTAATGATACGTTAAAGAAATTAAAGGTACAATGAATAAATTTTTAGTAATATTAATGATACTTACAGTAAGTGCCAAAGCAGATCATGGTCATGGTGAGAATGGTGATCTATCTGGTCTAGTTGTGCCTGTAAAAAATGTTGAGGTATCAGATACCGTTAATAAGACTATTGAAGTATTAGACAAAATTGAGAGAGTTGAGAAAGAGAAAGACAAAGTTTATTATAACAAGATTACAACTGTAGAACCTAAAAATGCAGCTGACCAATATTGTTATGTCAAAATTACCATAAAAGAAACAGATAACACTATTACTAAAGAGGAAACTTTAGAGTGTGCTGATGGTAGAAAAAAAGTAGATGGACCAAGTTATTGGGAACTGTTTGCTCAGTTTTACTATAGAGATATCTCTACACCAGAGTACTGTAGAGCTTATAGTAGACCAAACCATGTCTTTAAATCGTTCGGAAAGACATGTCTTAACAAGAACGGTGAATGGAAGGTAAAATAATGATTAAAAATATGATCATTTTATCACTTTTATTTGTAATTATTACTGGTATCTCGGCTGGAGAGTTTCTTGACTATGTTCAAATAGGGCTTGACAAATTAGGTCAACTAGTATATACTATGAAAAGTGAGGTAAATAATATATGATGAAAAACAAAGTAAGTAAACTTATTGGAGTATGTGTGGCAGGCCTATTAGTGGCTAACTGTTCAGCAACTTACAATATGAAATCAGAAAAAGGCAAAGTATTAAATCAAGTACCGAAGTGGTACATGTCCGATTTTTCTGAATCAAAAGCATGTGATACGCCAAGATTTGGTAAAGACAAAGATAAAATGTGTATCTTTGGTGTTGGTACTGCTGTATCGCCAGACTTAAATCTAGCAATAGAAAAAGGTATGATGATAGCAAAAGCAGAGTTAGCTGACATTATCAAAGGCGAAATGAATAAGTCTAGTAAACAATTCATTACTGAACTAGGAAAGAATAATAACAAGACAACTGTATCAGAGGTTGAGTCTACAATTGTAAACTTAATTAAAGAAACACCAGTTAGAGGTTATGAAATCTTTGCTAAAGATGTAACTATTACTAAAAACGGTTACTACAGAGCTTGGATTGGTTTAAGATTACCAATGGGTGAATTTAACAAGATGTATAATTTCACTATTGAGGAAGCTGTAGATTCTTATAACGTTAAGATGAAAGCAAATGTGGCTTATGAAAACTTAATGAAAGATACAAATGAAAATAGTAATATACAGTAAAAAGAACTGTCAATTTTGTGGCAAGGCCAAAGACTTGGTTAAGAAACTTGGCCTTGAATACACAGAAAAAAATCTAGAGAAAGACTTTGATTCTAATCCTATGAAATTAATAGAAGATATAGGTAAAAAAGTCATGTCTATGCCACAAGTTAAAATTGATGATGAGTTAGTTGGTGGTTATAACCAGATGTTAGAATACTTTGTTGAAAAAGGTATGATAAATTTTCAAGGCGAAGTAATTAACAATGGCTGATAACGAAAATGTAATACAGTTTCCTACAAATAAAATTGTAAGAAACGTAGATACTGAAAACCAAAAGGCACAGAATAAGATTAACGAGCAGTTAAAACAAAAACAAACAAAACAATTTATTGAACACCAGGTAGACGATATAGTTATGAATTTAATAAACAGTTTTTTAGACCTAGCAATCAAAACAGATAAGATTACATTTACAAAAGACTTAGCTATGGTTGTTGACGCTATGAGAGGACTAATATACAGAGACTTTGGTATGAGACATACTTCACATACGTTGATTGATAAAATTGTTGATGTTAAACAAATGAAAAATGGTCATAGAACAGCCACCATAGACTACAGTAGAGTTATGGAATCAGGTAAACCAACTAAACCATTTAACAAAGAACTTAAAACTGAACTAGATGACCTATCAAATGGTTCTAGTATTTTTGAATCAGATAGTGATTTAGATAACGATGATGACAAATAGAATTTACAGAATTACTCCGGTAATCGCCTCAGCAGGTTGTAAAATAGCAACTAATAATAATAAAGGAGACTTAAACAATGTTTAAATCTATTAAAAATGCGCTTAGAGGTAGAAAATCTTTAAGTAAAACTCAAAAGGTATTAAATCTTTTGAACAAAGGTGAAGCTGTATCTTGGAAAACGCTAAGAAACAAGTTTGACCTTAAATCGCCAAGAGCGATGGTTGATAAATTAAGATCACAAGGTAATATGATCTATATCAACAAAACAGCAAAAGGTACTTCATACAGAGTTGGTACTGCCTCAAAAGCTATTATAGCTGCCGGTATTACTAAGCTTTATGGAACTCCATTCGCTTACAAAAACTAGTATAGTTAGTATGGTGGCGAGAAATCGCCACCTACACCAACCAACGGAGATTTATGTCAAGCAAAGCACAACTTAAAAAACAAATTGAAACATTACAAGAGACCAACAAATGGTTTAAAAAACAAATAGAACCACATGATTGTGGCTGGATGTACACCACTATTGATGGTATCAAATATAGAATTAAAGTATTAAAAGAAAGATTAAGAGCAAAAGAAAAAGGTAAATTAATCAAAGAAAAACATTGGAGTGATTACGAATGATTCTAGTAGATTTAAATCAAGTATTAATATCTAACTTAATGGTGCAGACCAGAGGCAAAGCAGAGGTCAAACCTAACATGGAAATGGTGAGAAGTATGGTATTAAATTCATTACGTGGTTTTAATCTAAAATTTAGAGACGAGTATGGTAAAATGGTGTTGTGTTCAGACGCTGCCAATCCATGGAGAAGAAAAATATTTCCTAATTACAAACATGGTAGACGAAAAGGTAGAACTGATTCAGATACAGATTGGGATAATATCTTTGCTATAATGGCAGAGATCAAAAAAGAATTAGTTGATAACTTTCCATACGTAGTTATGCATGTAGATAACGCAGAAGCAGATGATATTATTGCTACTATGATAAAGTTAAGAGAAGAAGATAAGTATTTGATTGTGTCAGGTGACAAAGACTTTATTCAATTACATCACTACGGAGATGTGTATCAATTTTCTCCTATACTAAAAGGGTATATTGGTGAACAAATTGACCCTATACAATTCTTACACGAACAAATTATAAAAGGTGATAGATCAGATGGTGTACCAAACATATTAAGTCCAGATGATATCTTTCTACAAGAGGGAGCCAGACAGAAACCTATCAACAAGAAAAGACTAGAAGAATTTAAAAATATTGAAAGAAATGCTACAATAGAATCTGAATATAAGAAGAACTATCAAAGAAATAAGACTTTGATTGATCTATCTCAAATACCAGATAACATAGAAAAAAACATTATAAATACTTTTAGAGACTATAAAGTTAAAGATAGGTCGCTCCTATTAAATTACTTTATAGAAAATAAAATGAAGACATTAATTGAACAAGTGAATGACTTCTAACATATATATGGAGAATAAATTATGGCTATAGTAAAACAATCAGCGGCAATGATGGCCGCCAACAGAACCAGTGGGTCAACAGAACTTACTGTACACGAAATCTTTACACAGATTAATAACGCTAAAGATAAACCAAAGAAGATATCAATCTTAAAAAAACATGATACTCAAGCAATGAGACAGTTGCTTAAGGCTGCATTTGATCCTAAAATAGAGTTTGCATTACCAGATGGTACACCACCATTTATTAGAAATGAAGCTCCAGCAGGAACAGAGCATACTAGTTTGTTTTATGCTAGTAGAAAACTATGGAGATTTGTTAAAGGTGCAGATCCAGATACCAAACAAATGACCAGAGAGAAAATGTTTCTAGGTTTACTAGAATCTTTACACGAAAAAGACGCCGATGTATTAATCGGTATAAAAGACAAAAAAATAAACAACATGTACAAAGGTCTAACAGCGGCTGTAGTAAAAGAGGCGTTTAATTGGACTGACGACTTTGTAAAATCAGACGGTAAATCGATTCTAAAAGAATTATTGTCTTAAAAACCTCACATTTTTAAGGGTGCGACACAACGTACCCTTGAAAAACCCTTATAAATCAACACTTTTAAATTTTTTTTCTGCTTGACTTTTATGTCAGGTTGTGGTATCCTAAATATATAAAAAGAAAGGTATATTACATTATGAAAAAAGCGATACTATTTTTAGCTGTACTTTGGTTAGGTTTAAACGCCTTTGCTAATTCAGTTAAAGCAGATGACTATAGCAAGGCAGTTATTGGCCATGTTATATCAGAGACTATTAAGAACAATGAGATAGATCACAAGTCTATTATGGAGGGTGAACTATCTAAACTTGGACACCTTTACGCTTTGGAAATGGTTTCTATTTTAGAAAAACATTTACCATACATACTTGATTCTGTTATGACAGAGTTGAGATTGAAAGCAGACCTTGAATATAAATGCAAGTTGCTTGAAGATACTAAAGCAGTTGATAAAGATTGTATATAATGATTAACTTAAAATTAGGAGAAAAAACAATTGTTAAGAAGATCAACAAAATACACGAAGACAAAGAAGCTATTGAAGGCTGACCTTACCCAAAAATCATCTAAACGAAAATATAAAACAAAATATATTGATATAAAAAGATATTTTTCTATGATAAATGAACTGGTATTTGATAACAAATTGTCGCCGTTTAATAAAGTATATATTAAACAGATGAGAAATAGAACACTTGGTCAAGTTATAACTTATGATTGGGAAAGACGAGGTACAAGAGAGTACGAGCTTCATATGTTACCGACATACGAAGACAAACAAGAATTTGCTAATACGTTAGCACATGAAATGGTTCATCTACACCAGATGGCCAACGAGGGCGATACTGGTAACCATAACGCCTTATTTTATAGTTACCGAAGTAAATTAAACAAAGTAGGATTGGACTTATAATTATGAGTAATATGATGAGAAGAAAAGTGAAAGAACTTGATCCTTACCTTAAAGGTAGAATAGGTGAGGCATTGATACAACTACAAGAATTACATAAACCATCAAACAGATCAGGTACATCTAAAGTATATTATACTGGCAATTGGGCTAAAGATGTATATGATAACTTTACAGATAAACAGGCAGCTGTTATATTTTCTAAAGTGGCTAAGATGAAAGAGGGTTTATCGTTAACACAAACGAAGTTACCAGGTTTTGTAGATGAGGAAGGACAAGAGTGGACTGGTTATGATTATGTTGCGAGGAAAATATGATTGTAGTAAAAACAATAGTAAGAACTTTGATGTTCGTATTTGTAGTTTTATTTTGTGTATCAACTTTACACTTCTATAAGATACAAGCTAACGAGAGTCTACCGACTAGACCTAACTTTGAACATACAAACAATCAACAATTTATAGACAACGTTAATCAGTGTATAGATTATATCTATTTCTATGACAAGACAGTTAACAAGGTAGATAAAGATTTACTATTAGCACAGGCAGCTCTAGAGTCTGGTTGGGGTAACAGTAGATTTGCCAGAGTTGGTAAAAACCTATTTGGTATTAGAACTTATAATCTACAAGAACCACATATGTTGCCTTCAAACAATCCTAAAAAATGGGGAGTTAAAGTATTTCAACACGAGTGTGATAGTGTATTACATTATATAAATACTTTAAGCAATCACCATGCTTATGAGAAGTACAGAGAACTATTAGCTACAGGTGCAGATAGTTTAGAATTAGTTGAAACGCTTGACTCATATGCCAGTGATAAAGACTATTTCTGGAAAGTAAAAAGTATCATTAAAAAGATAAGAGAAAACTACAAACACTAATATGTTCCTAATTATACTAACATTTTTAAGTGCGATATCTATATCTGTAATAGCCGCTGGTTATTCTATCATAGGTCTTGCAACACTATTTGCCGGTGCAGTAGTACCAATTATTGCTATGGGTACGGCATTAGAAGCAGGTAAGTTAGTAGCAGCCTCATGGTTGTACCATAATTGGCAAAGTGATGTACCTAGATTGTTAAAGACGTATTTGTTTACAGCAATCATTGTATTAGTTTTTATTACCTCTATGGGTATCTTTGGTTTCTTATCAAAAGCACACCTTGATCAAGTTAAACCTACATCTGGTAATAATATAAAACTAGAACAAATTACCGACCAGATTTCAAGACAACAAACTATTATAGACAGATCACAAAATACGTTAACATTATTAGACAAAGCATTAGAGGTCTACATTGAT
>JACKZZ010006843.1_pt1 | contig 76076 bp, 127 predicted proteins | sample 8027871 | NCBI WGS metagenome assembly JACKZZ01 (sample SAMN15724774, study PRJNA655200) | protist metagenome | isolation source: fluorescence activated cell sorting (FACS) single amplified genomes of... | place: USA: West Boothbay Harbor, Gulf of Maine | collected 2000-07-19
ATAGTAACTTATGAGAATTTTTCTGACATCAATGAGAGTATGGCTGGAAGATTCGATAATATGGGATATAACATCCTTATGATGTTTAGAAATTCAAACCATACATGGGATGATTTTGAACAAACATTATCTAGTAACATAAATAGTGGGTTATCTGACACACAAAAATTAATCAACAATTTAAAAGATAAGGTTGAAAATAATAACGAAATAAATAATAACAATTTTAAATCAATAACAGGTTCACTCTCAGAAGCTGCCGAGGTAAGTGACTCTATACTTACTAGATCATTATTAAATTTTGCTGGAATAATGACAACATTATTTCAGGTTACATTGTTATATATTAAATTATTACCTCTTATTGTTTTTATGGCTGGTGTCATGAGTCTTATGTTATTATTTGTTTTAGCTTGGATATTACCTAGTCCATTGAGAAAAATATTAATGGAAACTGTTACTGGTTGGGTTATGAGTGCAGTTGATTTTATATATGAAGGTATTCAAACAATAATACAAGGTATATGGGGCTGGTTAACTGGTGATACCAATATTGTTAGTAAAGTAACTGATAATGAATTTACTCAGTTTCTATTAACATCATTTCTAGAAACACTAGATATTTTTGCTGCTAAAGTTTGGGAAGTGTTCATATCTAAATGGGATAAAATAGCTATGATTATTTTATCTGGGGCTTTTGTTCACATTCTTGTATTTACACTTTTACCTATGTTTCTTAATTATTTAATAGTTACAGCAATTCCTTGGTTATTTGGTTGGGTAGTTTCAACTGCTTTACCTTGGGTAATTAGTACTGCTGCACCAGCAATTGCGTCTTTCTTAGCCGCTATACCTGTTATTGGGTGGATTATACTTGCACTAGGAGCTATTGTAGCTTTAGTTGTATATTTTTGGGATGATATAGTTCCTGTTTTTCAATGGCTAGGTGACTACTTTATAAGAAGTTGGGATTATCTATTTAATAATTTTGGTGATTTACTACTTTATTACATTACTATACCTTTTAGATATTTGTTAAGATTTTTAGGTGAGTTACCACTTATCCCAGATGATTTAGATAGACAATTTGATAGATTAATAGATGTAAATTTACCAGCATTTGCTAGTGGGTCTATTATAACAAGTGAAGTTATAGCTAGGGTTGGTGAGGCTGGCACTGAAGCTATCATACCTTTAAATGAACAAGGTGGTAAATTTTTAAGTGATCATTTACTCCCACACATAGATGCAGAAAAATTAAAAGCCCCAATAGTTAATAATTTAAATGAACAAACTATAGTAGAGAACATTTTTCAAGAAAATAATAATAATGTACAAGATGGCTCATTATCTGATAAACTAGATAATATATTAGAACAAATAAGTAAGATAGGTAATTCTACTACAGTGGTAGAATCTAGAGATAATAATAATGTTGTACCTTCTGATAGTAAATACGCTTTTGCTAAATATTTAGCTACTGGTGTTATTACTGAAGGAGAGTTATAATGGCATCTAATCAGACTGACACTAACAGTTCAAGAGTTTTATATTTACCTACACAAAAATCTTGTAGAGATTATGGGTACGCTAGGACACCTGAAAAATATAATGGTAGACAAGATGATATATTACCAGATTTTCTTTCTGGTCCTCAATTTGAAAAAACCAATTATATGTCTTCTTTAAGGAACAATGAAATACCAACTGAAGTTGATTCTAACGTCATGGATGAAGTTATAATAGAAGTTTTAAAAAATAACCCATATGCATCAATAACAGATAGTACTCCTATTACGGTTAATGGTGTTTCACAATATAGAGAAACATATGAGGGCAATGTTGAACAAGCAATTTATACCATAAGAATAGCCCCCGAATGGGAGTCTATTGATATGAACGTTAAGCATAATTGGGATTCTCCAGATAGTTTGTTATCTAATATAATTGGGGGTGTTTCTGATATTTATGGAGTCGTAGATGAAGTTTTAACCTCAATTAGAAACATAGATAGTTCTTCTAATAATTCTAATAATAGAGTTTATTACCCTAAATTAGTACAAAAAGTAGATATTAGGCAACAATACCATTCAACAGATAAAGAAACGATAAAAATACCTTTTGTTTTATTTACTAAAGATGATTTTGTTAAAGATGTTTTTTATCCTATAACATTTTTAACGGCTCTAAGTTATCCGACAAAAGTAGATTTTACTAGTATAGTTGATAGAGTAACTGAAAGATTCACTGAAAGTGCAACTTCCACACTTACTACTGATGATAATAGAGATACTATATCAAATTTAGTAAATAGTGTTTTATCTGGTATTAATGTTGATGTTTCATTACCCCCACCATATCTTAGAGTTAGACACGCTAGTAATTTATTTAATTACTCTCATATGGTGATACAAAGTTTTAGTTACACTTTTAGTAAAGCACAATATAATATTAAAGATGATTTTACTATGCAAGAAAGATCTTTTCCTATATACGCTAATTGTGAGTTAACATTAAAAGCTCAAGATGTTCATCTTTCTGATCATTATCTTTTTATGATAGATGAAATGAAAAGATTTTCTAATAACTCAAAAGAAGTAATAAATATTAATTTATTAAACACTAATACAGGTACAGAACCGGAAATAGGTGAAGAAAGAATAAGATTATTAGAGATTCAGCAAGCACAGAGTGAATTTAGAAGAGATGCAATTTCACAATTTGAAGATTCTGAACAAACTAATCCACATCTTTTTTGTAAAGAGTATGGGCAGAATAATTCCACCCCATATCTTTATTCTGGATATGCCCAAAGAGATTGTGAAAGGGCTTTATTTGATTCTGATAAAGAAAATTATTGTAATCATATAAATGATGGAGGCGTTCAAATCACAAGTGATATTGATTCGTGTGTAGACGCTGATAGTCCTTTCTCTATATTAGCAAATGATAATGGGATTAATAACCCTAGACAATATAGTGATGGTAGAGAGTTTTTCTCTGATGCTGGTGGACCTATTCAGAGAAATCCAGACGGAACTAGTACTGCATATACTGATTCACAAATAGAACAAAGAGATAGGCAGTAAAATGACATTACCTATATATTTACCAACAGAAAAAGCATGTAGAGATTATGGTTATGCTAGAGTACCTAAAAAGCATTCTGGAAAAAGTGGTTTTAATTCAAATGAAACAGTAAGAAAAAACGGACTACCTGACTTTTTAACTGGTGAGCAGTTTTTTGGTTCAGAAGGTTCTTCTAATACCTTTAATAGAGTTGGACTTAATGAAAATTCTGAATTAGTTCAAACAATTTTGAAAAAGACAAAACCTAATTTTAATGTTGATAAAATTGAGGATATACAATCTGAGGGTTCAAATAAAATAGATGAAATAGTTGTTGAGGTTTTAACTAATATTATTTATTCAAGAAGATATGAAACAACTTCTTTGGGTACTAAGAGAGCAATATACACATCAGACTCTAATAACGCAACTACTAAAGCTAATGGTTATAAGAAAGGAAAAGAACTTTCATTATCTACATATAGAATTCTAACTGAAGATGATGGTATACAAATAAACCATAACCACGATTGGGGAGATCAAGATGGTGTGGTTAAAAGAATAGTAGATACTGGAGTCGATTTTACTCAAAGATTTGCTAATGGTGTTAATATGGTTGATAGAGCTACAACTGGTGATCCTTTACAACCAGCAAGACAATATAAGCTAGACATTAGTGATACATATAAAGGTTCTGAAAGACCTGAGATAACCGTTAAATTTATACTTTTCACTTCTGATGATTTTATAAACGATATTTTTGCTCCTTTAATGTCATTGTGTTATTATTCTACTGCATCAAGATTTCCACCAAATAACGCAGAAGGTGCTAGGAGTTTGTTCGAAAGTTTGATTGACAACTTCCAAGATGATGAAACTGGTGAAATATCTGAATTAAGAGATCAAATTAGAGATTCTGGGGATATAGTTAATACCTTAAATAGATTAATTCCAGGTATGAGAATACTTGTAACAGAACCACCTCCGTTTTTTAGAGTTTGGCATAGTTCAGGTTTGTTCTATTATGATCATATGGCTTTGACAAATGTTGATTATAGTTTTAAAAAACCATTTTATAATAAGAGATTAAATAGTTTATTTGGTAACTCTGAACAACTAAGTAAAAACCAAGGAATATATAATTCTACTTCAGAATTTGAAAAAGCATCTTTTCCAGTTTATGCTGAAGTAAGTTTAACTTTCCAAGGAGTTGACCCTTTATTCTCTGGTGATATAATAAATTGGATGAATTATTTAGATCCTTCTTTATCTAAAGAAATAATTAATATAAGAGATAATGCAACTTTTAATACTTCAGATGAATTATCACAAGTAGAACAGAATAATTTATCAAGAAGAGATGATATTGCCCAATATAGAAGGGCTGCTGTTGCTTCTTATGGTAATTCTGACGAAGACCCACATCTTTTCTGTAAAGAATATGGTAGAGAAAATAATGGTGGAGTATATAATTCTAACGGTGCGGCTCAAAGAGATTGTGAAAGAGCTTTATTTAATAGCGATCAACAAACTTTTTGTGAAAATTCTGATTTAGTTGAAAACACTCAAGAAGCTTGCCTTTCCAGTGAAGGCGCATTATCTATACGTACACAATTTGCGAAACAATACGATGACGGTATTTCAACTTTCAGTACATTAGATGAACCGGATCAAATTTCAGTTTCTAATAATGGCAGTGGACGAATATATAGCACAGACAATAATCAATTAGAGAGAAGAGATTTAAGGGAATAATATGGCTAATAACGAATCACCGACAAGTTTTTCTAAATTATTTTCAAAGGTAATTTATGATGAGGAACAAATATCAGAGATTACTCTTGATATATGGAATTCATATAGATTAAAATATTTTCCTAGAACCTTAGATTATATGGCTTTTGATAAGTACCAAGTTAAACAAGAAGATACTATTGAAAGAATAGCCAATAAGTTTTATAATAACAATAGATTGTGGTGGTTAGTATTACTTGTTAATAATGCTGAAGATCCATTTACTTTTCTTGAAGAAGTTAGAAATGACAATGAGACATATAAAGATAGTAAGATTCTTATATTAAAAGCAAAATATTTATCTGATATTTTGGCTAATATAAAGAAAATAAAGAATATAGAAAGTAAAAATTACAAGGTAAATTAATATGCCAGATTTACAAACGTCAGTATTAAATGTTTTCTATGAAATAGGTATTTGTAAAATACCTGACCTATCCGCTTTTGTTTATGAAGACGTAGATTTTTTTGCTATTACTTTATATGATAGTTATTATATTGAAATAGACCAATCACTTGATATGATGTTTAAAACTGCAAAAGTTGTATTACCTGACAGAAGTGGGTTTAGAGAAAATTACCCTTTAACTGGTAATGAGATAATAACTATTAGATATAGAAATAGTGGTGATATTGGTGGAGATGAAAAGATAATTCATTTTAGAATATTTTCAGTAGATGAAATTCCAAACATAAAAGAGCAAACAAATAAAAATTCTATGTTAATTTCATTAAATCTTGTTGAATTTCCAGTGTTTGATTTTTTAATGGATAATAAAGTTTATCTATCCTATGAATGGGGTGAAAATAATATTAATGGTTCTACCTCTATTGAGAAAATAATAGAAGACACTTTAAACGCTGTACCTAATTTATTAAATTGGTATGATATAGAAATTGATCCAACATTAAAATCACAAGATGATTTGTTTAATTTTTTTGTACCTAACTGGACACCAATGAAAGTAATAAAATATCTTTCTAAATATGCGATAAAAGAATCTAATAGAAATCAAGGTCTGTACACTTTTACGACTGATCATTCAACTGGTGAAGGTATAAGACCTAAATTGGTTTTCAAATCTGTTTATTCTTATCTTGAAGAGGATGTTGCTAGAAATTATGGAAGTCTTCATGAGAGTGTTTTTGGTTCTGATGGTGATGATGTTGAGGGGTATGCTGAAGAGTTTGAATATGCCCCAACAGAATATATAAAGAATAAGCGAATTGAATTTTCAGATTCTTCAAAACAAATATTTTCCAGACTTTCTGGTTCAACTGTTTCTACATTTAGTTATATTAATGATAATAAATATTTAGCATTTAATTATTCTGATTTTTTATCATCTTACAATTCGTTTCTTGGAACATTAGGAGTTCATGGTGTAAATTATGGAAATCAATGGTCTGATTTTTCATATAGTCCTTTAACTAATGAAAGTCAAATTAAATCTCTATATGTAAATAAATACTCAAATAAAACAATGAAATCAGTTTCATGTACAATACAAACACATGTTAATCAATTACGAAAAGTTGGAGAGAAAGTTGAGTTAGATTTAAAATCAAATTCTGAAACTGGTAAAGATGAAATGATGGGTAAAAGTTGGTTAACGTGGTCTATAAAGGATGTAATATTACAAAGTGGTGAAGGAAGTTCTCAAGTTATATTTTATAAAGATTCATTTGAAGATGTTAGAGGAGATCCAGGAAATTTACCAGATATTTCATCAGAAGTTGACATTTTATAAATAATAGGTAATGAAAGAGGATATTTTATGGCTAAAAAATTTAATTGGGATGAATGGACCAATTTTGATGATTATCGTGTAGACGATGATGGTGTGTGTGATGTTATATCAACAGAAACAACTAGTTCTAGCTCAACTTCTTCAACTGGTTCAACTGGTACGAGTGGAATTCCAGAAGAAGATTTAAAATGTCCACCTAGAATAGAAACATTTTTATTATTAAATTCAACAGAAACTGAATTATTTATGGAGAGTGGGTACTTATGTTAACAAGAGACGCAGAATTTAGAACAGGAGATAACATCACTGTTTTAATTAAAAATAAACCATACATAGATTTTCAAGTTCCCCCAGACCTAAATGATTATAGGAACTGTGATGCTACTAGTATAAAAATATATGATCCAGATGATGAGATTATAGTTGATGATTCATTAAGAGTTACGACAGAACCTGGGTGGTATTATTATAGGCTACAAACATCTATCAATGATAAGTTAGGTCTTTACAGAATAGTAGTTGAATTACAGACTGATGTTGATGTTTCAGAAAAAACAACACCAATTAACCCTTCATCAACTGGGACTAGTGCCACATCTGGTACACTAGTTGAATCTGTGTCTGATGTTCAGATACGTTATTTTCGTTTAAATAGTCGTGAGGTATTTTAAATGGCATGTCAGATAGTACAAAATACTGAAATTTTATTAAATGAAGCACATAGTAATAATTTTATATTAGTTTTAGAACGAATACCAACCAGTTTTCTTATATCACAATTTAAAGATGATCCGTTTAAAAATTTAGGACCGTCAATTGAACAACTAGGTACTGATATACAAAAAATTAAAGAAGCTAATCAAGATGCAACTAATTTTGCCTTATATCTTCAAAGTTCTAATATACCAGATATTTCAGTTGGTATGTCAGAAATAGGTACTTCTTTCGCAACTGCAAAAGTTATGTCTGGTAAAATGGAATTTGGAACACTCATAACAAATGTAATGTGTGATGAAGATTGGTTTATCTATAGATTATTATTGTATTGGATGTATGCTGCCCATAATCCAGAAACATATGGACAATTAAATCAACCTGACCATTATAAAGAGTTTTATATTAGTGGACATCTATTAATTCTTAACAATCATAGAGAAAAAGTTCTAGAACTTGAATTAATAGGTATGTATCCACAAACCATAGGTTCTATTGATCTTAATTACAATAGCCCAGAGAAAATTGTTTTACCTGTCACATGGACTTTCCATTATTTCAGACCAGATGATAAATATGTATTGAGAAAAGTTTAAAAATAATTTATAATACTCTTTTAAGGAGTTAATTATGAATTATGATGAAATTGAAAATATTGGTATTTGGTTAGATACTGAAACCTACCCAGATCTTAAAATGCCTTTAAGGGCACATACTACTGATGCTGGTTCTGATATACATTCTGCTGAAGATTTATTTTTAGAAGTAGGGGAACGTGTTTTAGTTCATACTGGTGTTTATTTACAAATGCGAGAAGGTTGGGAATGTCAAGTTAGACCTCGTAGTGGTTTAGCACTAAAAAATGGAATAACTGTTTTAAATTCCCCAGGTACTATTGATGCTGATTATCGTGGGGAAGTTTGTGTTATTCTTTATAACTCCTCAGAAGAAGATTTTGAGATAAATAAGGGTGATAGAATTGCTCAATTGGTTTTCAAACAAGTACCACAAGTTGCTCTCACAAGGCTCACAGAGAAGCCTGGTGGAAGTAAACGAGGTGAAGCAGGCTTTGGGTCATCAGGAATAAAAACGGCTTAGAAGTCTTTAATACCCCTTGAAATTACACGATAAAATAAAGAAAAATGGTAAAATGTATTTCTGACTCTTTTGTATAAATAAAGAGAGTAAAGGGGTATTAAATGTCATTAGAAGATATTAGAAATCGTCTAAAAAGTATTTTTCCTATTAATGGTGAAAGTATTTTAACAGAGGCAACAGAAGAAGAAGATTTATTTGCGGATGATGGTGAAGAAGATACAGAAGAACCATCTGATAAAGAAGATAACAATTCAGAAGATAACGCTGATGAAGAGCCATCTGATACAGAAGATAACACTGATGAAGAACCAGTTGATACAGAAGATAACGCTGATGAAGAACCAGTTGATTCTAATTTATCACCAGAAGATAAAATTAATTCTTTATTTAAAGATTCTGGAAACCCATCACATGACTGGAATTTAACTAGTGAAGAAAATCAACGTTTAGCCACTTTTAAATTCAAAGTTATTGGGGTTGATTATGAATCATTAATGACTGAACAAGAAAAAGCCGAAGGCGTCCCTTCAAATATTCTTGAACAAAGATTAACAACTGATGAAATGGTTGTTTATCGTGATACTATTTCTGAATTAAGAAGTAAGTATCCACTAATATCTAAAAGAGAAAAGAATATTATTCTTTGGAATGCTTCAATTCCTATTTTAGCTAAAAATGAAAAAAATGAATCTGTTAATGTTTACAAAGACAACAATGTCATTAATGAAGCATTTGCTAAAATTGATGAATATTTACAAAATAAATATAATGAGTTCTGGCAAGACGACAATAAAGCAATCTCATTTATTAGAAATATTAAGATTAATTTTTCATCAGAGAAATCAAAAATAACCCCACACTTAATAACTAATAACAAACTAAAAGAACTTTCTGAAAAAGATATCATTTCTTTTAATAATGTTAGTTCTGATACACCAGAATCAGTTATGAGTTTTATTAAAGATAACATGAAAAATGAATTATTTAATAAGAGTCCAGTATTTAATACCATATCAAGTGATTTCAGTCAAGACGGAAGCATTTCAAGAGGCTCTGTTTATCCTATAATTATGGGAACAGTAACTGAAGAAGAAAATACAGATGAAACTGAACAAACTGATGAGGACTTAGGTGATAGTGGTTTCGGTGGAGATTTTGAAGGCGGCGATGGTGGTGATTTTGGTGATGGTGGACCCCCAATTGATGGTGAAGAAGACTTAGGTGATGGTGGTGAAGATTTTGGTGATGGTGGTGAAGAAGACTTAGGTGGTGATGGTGAAGACTTAGGTGATGAAGAATTATAAACACTGGTATAATGTTTAATGGAGATAAATATGAATAATGAAATGAATATTAATACAAATAATTCTTCAAAAATTAAGGAAGAAAACGAAAAAGTAATACAAGAAACAATAAAGGAGGTTCTTTCGGAATTTACTGAAAATTCAAGAAAATACTTTACTGCTGATGTTTTACATGCTCTAAGGACAAAAATAACATCATTAGTTCATCAACGAATAGGTAAGGATGAAATAATAAATATTGATGTAGGTCTTGACTTAACAAAAGTTGAAGACTATGATTTCTTTTTCAAGGTAAATATACCTAAAGAGAAAGCTGAAGAGCAAATATTAAAAGAAGGATAATTAGATGGCTCTATATGGTGCTAAAAGACGAACAATAAAAAAGGTTGATACTCAATTCAATGGACAGATAATTCCAGTTGAAACCAGTTCTCCTGTGCCTTTAAGACCTATAGAATTTAAAAATGCTAAAGCTGATAGTGTAGATAATGATTTAATTATTAAAGCCCTATCATATATGACCGATACACCAATAGAGGTTTCAAGATTACCAAGTATTGGTGTTGAAAGAACTGTGCCTTCTCCTTTATTTTTAGGAAAACCTGGTGAACCTAGTGATGAGTTTCTTTATAACAACCCAGAGTTTATTATAGGTAGTTCTGAATTTTTCAATAATTATGATACGGATTGTTCTACTCATTTTCTGTTTGCTAATATACAATCAAAAACTAACTCAGGACCAATTGGTATTCCTAAAACGAATTTTAAAGAATTTGATATTCCTAATAGTCCAACAAATGTTTTACCTAAAAAGAGAGAAGGTAATTTTGAAGTAACATTCATTGAACAAAGTAGTGATTTTTCGGAAATTAAAATATCTGGACAAAACATTATAATGAGAGGTAAAGAAGGTAAAATTCAATTCCTTTCTGAAAATGATTATTCTTACGATAACTGGTATAACGGTAATTTTAATGATTATGAATTAGGTGACAACGTTTCTTACGGGTATACTAATGATCCGATTATTTCTAGAAATATAGGTGAGCGTTATAATTGGTCACATGGTACAATTTGGTTTGTTGCTTCAATAGGTAATTCTGATCCTAAAGATTTTAATTGTCCAGCCGCTAATTGTGATGATAATGACCCAACATTACCAAACTGTAGTGATAATATTATTTTACCAGCATGTCCAACTGGTTATTTATGTCCACCATCTATAGGTTCTGAGGTTTCTGTAACTGTTGATGGTAATGTGCCATTAAATGCTACTATTATAAATTTACCAGTTCCATCAATTAGTAATGATGATCCTTTTGCTAATACATTTGAAGATGAAGATAGTATATATTATTATTCTTGTGATACTGGCAACGATTTATGTGTTATATGTGATGATGGTAATTTAGATTGTACTGGTTGTGATGAAGATAAAAATTCTCTTTGTCAACCAAAATGTCCAGATTGTTGTGATGATAATGAATGTGCTGAATGTGGTGTTTTTGTATACTACTTAAATGCAGATTATATATTAGATGATAATGCTTCTTTTGGTGTAGGTAATATCAATTGTGCCACACTTGATAATAATAATTTCACTAATGATATAGTAGATATGAGTTCTTATGTAACTAGTGTTAATGGTGGACCAATAACACTTCAAATAGAAAAATTTAAAGAATGTGACCCTTTTAAATTTAACTTATGTAACACACAATTATTCTTAGCACAATTAGAACAAACTGATACTAATTTAGATTATAATTGTAACAAAAGGAAAGTAGATGTAATAACAACTGAAACTACCGCAAGTACGTCTTCAGGATCATTAGAACAACAGTGTGAAATAAGAACATCAAATGGTTATCTAGTAGATTTTGCTTTAGTTGTTTCAGCATATGATTATGATAACAAAGAAAAAGTTTTAAAAGTTTCTTCAATTAAATTTGGAGAGAATAATACACAGTTTGTTTGGAAGAATAGCCCACATACATATAAAGTATATATTGCTTATAACCAGAATGGTATTTTAGATAATTTACAATTAAATCAAGAAGTTAATAACTTTGGTTCAACAAAATTCATAGATGTAACTGATATGTCTTTAAAAATAAGAAAACTAGGTCAAGTTGAAAATTGTACTAATGTTTTAGGTGTGCCATGTAATAATTTAGAATTTAATGTTAATTGTTTAAATGGTTGTAAAGATAGTCTACAAGATATTTATGAAATTGCTCTACCAGATTTAGGTGATTGTGCTATCGTTAAAACTGATAATCTATTATCTAATGTACCAAATTATTATTCTTATGAATTCGTTGACTCACAGTATATTATAAAAAATGCTTATGGTGATGTAGTTGAAATTGTTTATGATAATATATTAACAGTTAAACAAGGTAATGTTGACTTTAAGGGAAGTTTAATATCTAATATAGGCAGTGATATTTCAAGTATTTTGGAATGGAAACTATATAAAATTACTAGTAACACTGATAGTAATAATTTATTAGAAACTACCTTACTAGAAACTAGCAAAGGTTCGTTGTTTGAATATGATTTTTCTGGCACTGTAAATGAATCTTTTGAATTAGTTGTTTCTTACTTAGATGAATCATCTGAGTGTGTAAATACCGCATCTAAAATTATACGAATAGATTATGTTTACGAAAATTATTCAGAAATTGATGTATCTATCGAATGTGATTTTTTGAGAATCCCAGAACAAAGATCTGAAGAGGAAGAACAAAATTATATTAATTATATGACTCAGTATGAGAATTCAGTTGCATATGGTACTTATAAAGATTTAGTTAGTGACGATACACATATTAAAACTGATTATTCAACCTGTGCATATGGTAATTCACTTATTCTTTCAGAAGAACTTGGTGATGTTGTAAGATTAGATACAGATGTAATAATGTATTCTAATATAGATGGTCGTTTAGGTCAAGCAATTACTTATTTTGTAGATGGAAACTTTCATTATGGGTTAGAATATAACCTTTCATCTGGTCAACATACTATATATGTTATGTCTATAAATGGTTGTCAGATAAGTGTTGATACTATTTCTATAGAAATAAAACAATTGGATGATATTTGTGATATTGCTTGGAATGCCTTAGAAGAACCTTCACAGATAAAAGAATTATGGAGTGAGATTTCATATGAATATCTTCCAAGTGAAATAAAACTTTCTACACTTAATAATATACCAGTTGATATAGGTAGAACTGAATGTTACCGTTATAATAACCAAAGATGGGCTGAAAAAAATGGTGGAACTTATGGTAGCACTTTTAATGATACTAAGTTTGTGAATGTTAATGGTAGGGTTAATGCTATTTTCGTATTAAATGCAATTAAATCTGGAAGATGTATAACATTTACTAAAGGTGAATTTGATAAAGAGTCTATAAAAATACATGTTGACTTCCTAAAAGATCCTGATAATCCTTGTTGTGATTGTAGTCCATCACAAGATCTTGCCGCTGAATGTGATAATGATTGCCCAGTAGATGGTACTTGGAAAACAACTGGAAGATACGAAGATGATTGCTTATGTGATGGTTGTGATCCAGGAAATCCAAATCCACCTAATATAGATGCTAATGAGTTTGTTACTAAGACTACACAGCCTATATTACAACCTGAATTCCCTGGTCAATGGATAAGACAAATCAAACCAGATGATTTTACAAATGATAAAGCAGTAGAACAAGACAATGTTGCGTTCGACAAAGCACAACAAGACCAAGAAGCTGTTGGTAACAAACAAAATCAAAATGACAACGCTGAAGATAAGGGTTAATATGACAACACAAGACGCATCAAAAAATATACTACCTTTTAAGACCTTTAAAGTGCAGAATTTAGCTAGTACTACAGCATTTTCGTATTTAGGAAAAACTGGTATTAGTCAATTTGTTGATACAATAACTAATGTTCAAGATAATTGTGACACAAGCTTTATTTTTGCTTCTATAATCGGTGGCAAGAATGTAAGAGTAGATCCAGCAACTGATAAAGACCCTAATATATTTATTGACCAAAAATGGTTTGATGTAAAACCTCAGAGTTTTTATAGAGCTTTAATTAGGGGCGACATACCTTTAGATGGTGTTAGTTCAGAGTTTCTTAATATACTAAATAAAACAAAAGCCTCAATAATTCCTACATCACCAACAAGACCATTAAATATAGTTGGAGATTCAAAAACTTTTGAAAGTAAAGATAATTCTTATGAAGATGGTTGGACTTATTTAGTAATAGATGGTCCTTCTGTTGAATGTCAAATTATAGTTCAATTTTTAAATGAGAGTGATGATGATATAATTAACACCATAGAAATAGAATTTTATGGTACTGATAAAAATTACAAGTCTTTAATTGGTTCAAAACAGTCTTCTTCTTCATATGTTTCATTTAACGCTTTAATGTCATATGGTAATTCATATTATTTTAGAGTAAGAAAAACAAACAATGATGCTTTGGTTACTAGTTATAGTTTCACAACAAATTTTGTTGAATTCAATAGTATATTAGGAAATAAATTAAATAATGAAATACCTGACTCTAGTATTTTAGCATCAGTAATTCATACAACATTTGATAAAGGTTTTATAGATGATTATAAATTCCTAACTGATGAAGAAAGTTCTAGACTTCTTTCATATACTGGGAATTTTGTTGACTCAAGAGTATATGGTTCATCTGTTGACTTTAATGAAAATCTTTACAATGTTTATCTAAATGTTTCATTAAAGGGTACTGTTGATTCTGATAGTTTTGTTGCTAATTCATCAATAGCACTTGTAGGTAATACATATGAAGCTACTCTTACTGGTACTTTCTTTGGAGAAACAAATGGTAATTTAGTTTCTGGTAATGCTATAGGTCAAATTAAGAAAGACACTGACTTTCTCAATATTGAATTTATTGCTAACGATGAGAGTAATATTGTCTACAGATTTAATACAACAAGTAGTACAAGAACTTCTTATGGGTTTGATTTAATACTAGAAGGTTCTACTGATAATGGTAAAATAATTTATTTAGAAGCTACTGTTATTTCTGAGACTGATATTGACAGAGGAACTAATATACCACAATCTCATATAAACAAATTTAATGATGTAGCTGTATATTCATTCAGAGATATAACATCAGATGGTACAGTAAATATAACAAATGATGATGGTACTATGATATTAGGTGGTAATTGTCCTTTGTTTGTAGATTATGTTAATCTTTGGCATTTAAATGATTGTATTAACTATACTGAAGAAATTAATTCTGAAATTGAAGAAATTACTGATTTTGACAATAATGATACTAACATTGTTAATCTTATAAACAATGTAAAAGATAATAATGGAGTTAATGAAGTTATTGTTAGAGGGTTTGAACCAGGTCACTGTATTAGACTTTGTGAAAATATTGGTAGTTTATGGGATTATCAACAACGAATAGAGAATGAAGAAGAAACTGGAGTAAAAGGTGCAGATGAAGCAGATGAAGCAGATGACCCTCAAGAAAACAATGAACAAAAAGTTTTAGATAAGATAGATGAATTAAATCAGGAAATTGATGAAACTACTCAAGAAAAAATAAATCAAAATAATGAGGATTTTGAAGAAGCTAAAGAGATTTTAAGAAGAAATACTTATAGTGCTGATGATTATCAAGAACGTGAACAATCTCTTGAATCTGCTGCCTCAGAACAAGGAGAAATAGATCGTTTAAATACAGAAATAGAAGATTTAACAACCGAGTTGAACAATTTAATTGAACAGAATACTGGATTCACTCCAGATGAAATTGATAATAATGATGAAATAGATAATTTAACAACCCAAATTCAACAAAAAACTTTTGGTTTAGAAATACTTCAAGATACATTTGATAGTAATCAACGATTTTTAGAAAGACTTGACGAGTCAAATAATATAAATGATATAACATCGGTTGAAGATGTTCAAAATGTTCTAGATGATGTAAACACATTAAAGAATGAAAAAACAGATGAAATACAAAGTATAACTGACAGAATTAAAAGTTTAGTTAGTTTAGAAAGTTTATCAGATGAACAAGGAATTGAATTAGGTCTATTAAATAATCAATTACATGATTTAAATACTGAATTAACCAGTTTAGATGAGGATATTGCCCGATTAGAAGAACTAATAGCCCAAATAAATGAAAGAGGTCCAACCCTAAATGAAGTTTTAAAAGAAACATTCATAGTAAGGTGTACACAATTAGAAAATCCAGAAGATGTTAAAGGTAAAGTCATAGAAACAATATGTTTCTATAAAGCTGAAGAAAAAGGATTCATACCACAAGGATTTATAAAAATACTCTATATTTGTGATGAAATTGAAATTTGTTGTAGATTTGATTCTGCAAGTAGCTCTAGTAGCTCAAGTAGTTCATCAAGTAGTTCTTCTAGTAGCTCAAGTAGTTCTTCTAGTAGCTCAAGTAGTTCTAGTAGTAGTTCAAGTAGTTCATCAAGTAGTTCAAGTAGTTCATCAAGTAGTTCAAGTAGTTCATCAAGTAGTTCAAGTAGCTCATCAAGTAGTTCAAGTAGTTCAAGTAGCTCATCAAGTAGTTCAAGTAGCTCAAGTAGTTCAAGTAGCTCAAGTAGCCCAAGTATCCCAAGTAGTTCAAGTAGTTCAAGTATTGGAGATGTGTTTCCAATAACCGAAGATATAACTTGTGGCGAAGCTGATTATAATGTACAAATAGTTAACAGTAATCCAGAATCAGTATGGGTTGATATAAACTATTTTGACGCTGCTACAGCCAGTGTTATTAATGTTGAGGTAAACGTTCCCGGTAATACTACTTATAATCTTGGTCCTTATAGGGCTGGTTTTGGAAGATTTGGGTGGGATAACCCAGCAGTAGACAATGCTATTTCTGTGGATTATAGTTATCTTAATGAATCCTACTTTGGTGGCGAAGATGGGACTATGAATGATGTGACCATAATAAGCACTCCAGTAGCAGTAGGTTCACAAGTTACTGACTTTGCCGGGATTACTGTTGATACTTCCAATAATCCTACTGGGTCAGTTAATGTTAGTTTTGATAGGGTAAATAGTTGGTGTGAGTGTACAGACTCAGATATTATAATCTCTGGTGCTACTATTATTACTGGTGATTGTAATTCAGTTTTTACTGATTATTCATCAACTAATGGGTGTGACGTTGACCAAGGAGTTGGTAATCTACCTGTTGATAGTGATATGACTATATCTATTGAATGGGACATATCTCTTGGAAGTTGTTGTGATGATCCAATTAACAATTCTGGAACTGAAAGTCCTATAACAATTTCCGGTTTTAGTTCTACATTAGATGTCAACCCTAATATGACATTTGAATTAAATGGGAAAACGGTAACTAATAGTGCTACTATAGATGCAACTTATAATGGTTTAATACAAGTATCTGTTGCACCTCCGGTTGCTGATGTATTTCGTGGAAGTTTTGATATAGAAATAGAAGCTAGAGTTGCTGCTGGTTCCTGGGTACCAATTTCACTATTAGGAGGAGTTTCCGTAAATGAAATAATTGATACTTCATTTGGTTTTTTTGCGTCTGATGGTGCGGCTGATAATGGTGATACCTTTACTATAGATTGTCTATATGATGAATATAGATTTAGTATATATGCCAACTGCGAATCTTCACTTTTAGGTTCACTTGGTGGTGCTTTCCAAGGTGGTACTTGGCATGCATACCCAACAATAGAAGTTTTTAATGCTTGTGGTCCTAGTTATACTAGTTTCATAGAAGTGACTGATAATGGTGGTACTACTGCTTTTAATCTTGATGGTGTATTACCACTAACATCATTAGATCCAACAACTACTCCAACATCAGTAAATGGTACTACGTATGCTGTCCCACAATCACCAGCAGATGGTACAGAGACTTGGGCTATTGATGTTTATAATGAGAGGGCAGTTGGTATTTATGTTACTATTTGGGTTGACTTCCCAGCAACTCCTGGAACTTACGTAGAACCGGCTCTTGGTTTTCATACTAATACATATGTTCCACCATTAAATACAGTCACAATTCAAGGAACTGGTTATAGTTCTACATCAGGTTATGGTACATCTCCGTATCATCTTGAGATAGGTGAAACCGCGTTGTAAAATAATATATAAACTTGATTAAATCCAAAATAAAATATAATAAATGAAGTAATTAATTTTTACTTTATTTTATTAGGAGAGCAGTTTATGGATGTTACTTATATTCCAAAGGAACCAAAATATTTAAAAAGATATGAAGAAAACCTTAACTATAAAGATATTCTTCTTACACCAGTGTATTCTGAATTAGAGTCTAGGACAGAAGCAGATACGTCAGTCCAGTTAGGTGGACATAAATTTGATTTACCAATTATTCCTGCAAATATGAGAACTGTTATTGATGAAGATTTAGCAATTTGGTTGGCTAAGAGAAATTTACCTTATGTTATGCATCGTTTTGGTGTTGATTCTTATAAATTTAATAGAATGATGCATCAGAATGGTTTAGTTTCTTCTATATCATTGGGAGTAAATAAAGATTCTTATGAAACAGTAGATCTAATTGCTGGTAATGGGTCAAACCCTCCTCATTTTATTACAATTGATATTGCTCATGGTCATTGTGTAAAAATGAAAAAAATGTTAGAATATACTAAAGAGAAGTTACCAAAATCTTTTATAATTGCTGGAAATGTAGCAACGCCAGAAGCTACCATAGCTTTAGAATCATGGGGAGCAGATGCTATTAAGGTTGGAATCGGTCCAGGGTCTGTCTGTACGACTAAACTTAAAACTGGTTTTAGTTGTCCACAATTTAGTGCTGTTTTAAAATGTTCAAGAGTAGCAAAAAAACCAATTATAGCTGATGGAGGTATTGAACATAATGGTGACATAGCCAAGGCTTTGGTTGCTGGTGCTACTATGATTATGGCTGGTGGGATTTTTGCTGGCTATGATGAGAGTCCTGGTGAACATCTTATTCAAATAGAAAATGGTCAAGAAGTACATTATAAACAATTTTATGGTTCAGCCAGCGAGCATAATAAAGGTGAAAAAAGAAATGTAGAAGGAAGAAGAATACTAATACCATTGCGAGGACCGATTGAAGATAAAATTATAGAATTAAAACAAGACTTACAAAGTTCTATAAGTTATGCTGGAGGTAAAAATATTTCAGCATTTTACAATATTGATTGGGTTATTGTTAAATAAAATTATCAATAATTTGTTATAATTAAAGGGTTGCTTAAGCATCCCTTTTTTTGTATAAATAGTTATTGGAGTCTAGCTTTTTAATGGAACATGTGAATGGTATAAATAAATTAAACCGCTTACAAAGCTGGATAAATTTTAAAAGGAATAAATAATGTCAGATCATTATGGTAATTTAGATATATTCGGAAGATTGTCAGTATCCCAAAATTTATCTGGTGGATATCAATTTCCAGATTATAAAGGTACTGCTGGAGAACTATTAGGTATTGATGAAACAACTGGTGAATTAATTTTCGCATCACCTTCATTTTTTAATATATTATCTGGTCAAAGGGGTTCAACAGAATGTTCTATAGGAAATAGATTTTATTCTATTTCCTATAATAGTATTGTAACAGAAGATAATTATCCAGTAGTTTCTTTGGTAATACCAACAAGTTCTTCTGACCTATATGTTCAAGGTATTTATGATGTTACTGAAAATGGTTTTAATGTTGCTTTATCTAACACACCAGATGTTTCTGGATATAAGATAAATTGGAAAGTATAAACTAGGAGTTTAAAATGGCAGGAACGTATAGAGAAGCTTTATTATTAACAGATCAAGATTGTGAAGATCTTGCAACAGCGCCTACTGGTCATACACTAATATTTTCTTTAAAAGATGGTGAGTTATATCCAGTAACAACTGACGATAATCTTGCTGATGCCAGAGTTAATCAATTAAGAAACTATGATAGGGAACTTTACTTAAACTATCCAAGTTGCGTCGATACTAAAACAACTCCAGGTGTTGTTGTTGCTACATCAAGTGGTAGTTCTGGAACATCTGGTACTAGTGGAACATCTGGTACTAGTGGAACATCTGGTACTAATTATGAAGATTCATATGCTGGTATACGAATTTGGAGAGGTCATAGTGATGTTGATTTTCCAGATGCGTTTATAAGATGGGACGAAACTTGTGATAGATTTGTATGGGGGTTTGCTAATGATGATGGGTCAGCAACTTGTAAATATCAATTAGTTTATGATCAGCAACCAGAAAATGTTACATTACTAGGTCAACAATTTATTATAACTGAACAAATGTGGAACCAAATAGGTTCTGTTGATTGCACTAACCCAAGCATTAGTGGACTTCCTTCCACTACAAAACTTTATGTTGAGGGTGATATTACCATTACTGGTTATATTAGTGGTTCAAAAGATACATATGGTTTAAACATTGAAGGTACCGATAGAACTTGGTCAATTGACACATATGCTAATAATATTACTGGAAACGAATACTTCAGAGTCTCGTATAGTGATAGTCTTAGCGGTTCAAAAACTACAATAATAAGTGGTGATGAAAGTATTGTAAGATTTATTAATGATGTACAAGTTAGGAATGATTTAACAGTTGGTAAAACCTCTACAGGTCAAGATACTGATATAACAGTTTCATATAACACAACCGACCTTTCTGATAGATATGGTCAAGTTGTATTTGAAAAAGGAAGCTATATTAAAGAAACCTTTAATGGTGGTGTAGATAGTGGAAACCTTTCTATTGTTGGTTATTCTGGTGGAACTGGAACTACCTTTAAGCATGGTTCAAACACTATTGCTGGTTACATTGTTCAAACTGATGCGTATACTTATGGTGGTGGTAAAATAACATATACAGGGTTTACCGACACCATTGATTTAGGTGCTCAAGTTATTTGTACCAGTGGTGCTGAATTTGCTGCTGATGTTACTTTAAGTAGTTTATCTGGTAATGCTGGTGAAATAGTTATATTAGATGCAAATGGTAAGTTACAGGCAAGTGGTTCGTCAATATTATCAATTTCCGGTGGAGCCGCTGATTTAAGTAATTACACATTATTAACAACTACTACTAATATTAGCTCTAATTTACAGAGTCAAATAAATAATATTGGAAGTAATATAGGTACTGCGTTCTTCGGTTCTGGAGTATTAACCAGTAACGTGCCAGAATCAGTAGTAATCCCAATTATCGAATTCTTCGATAATGGTAATAATTTTTCATCTAACACTTATACAGCCCCAATTGATGGTGTCTATAGATTAAGGGTAACGTTATCCCTGGTTAGCGTAGATGGTGTATCTGAAGCGGTTCAAGTAAATGTAAGAAAGAATAGTTTAAGTGAAAAACTAATCTTCAGTGATAATGTAGGAACTACGACTACTGAAGTCATTTATGAGAATTTCTTATCTCTAACTGCTGGGGATACTGTTGACCTATATAAAACTGGAGAAGATTGCGTTATAAACGCTGAGTTGTTACTTAATTTTTTAGAAAACTAATAATTTGATAATTTAAAAAGTTACATGAAAAAATAAAAAACAATATATAATAGTTTTATATACAATTTGAAGGAGTTTATATGGATATTTCAGACCTACACAACTTAACAATTCTGGCTCGTAAGGGTATATCAGTTTTAGCAGAACAAATGCCTGCTGACCACGCTCAAGCAGCTTGGAAGGCAATCGGAAATGCTGAAACCGAACTTAACAATTTTAAGCAAGCTCAAGAGAAGCAGTCAATTGATGTAGAAGAAGTTACAAGTCAAGAAAAGACTGAAGAAGTAACTGAAGGTTAATAATGATTTACACATTTGTTGCTATAATAGCGGCTTATGGTATAACTAACATAGTCACCCAAGGAGCTATCTTTGATCCATTTAAAGAATGGTTAAATGGTTTTAAAAGTAAGATAGTAAAGAAGTTATTGTATTTGTTAAATTGTCCGATGTGTTTTGGTTTTTGGGTCGGGGTACTCCTTGGGTGTTTTTATGGTCCTTTTGAATGGTGGAATATTTTATTAAACGGAGCATTTTATAGTGCTACTTGTTGGTTTATACATTGCTTAAATGTATTTTTAGGTTCTGGTCAAGACCCAGAACGAACCATAAATATTAATTTTCCTTACGGAGTTCCTATATTTGAACCTATTAGTGATATAAATAATGAAGAAAGCGAGAGTTCAAATGATGAAGGACAGGCTGAAGAAATTAATTAACGAGAAATTTTACGGAAACACTGAACCACAGTTTAGAAATGCTGTTTTAGAGTTCAGTTACGACCCACAACAAATAGACTGTGACAAAAGAATTCCAGAAATAAGATATTTTTTGGATAATATAGGTGTTTCTGCGTTTAATCACTATAAACCTTTAAATAAAATTTCAATAATAGCTACTGAAGATCTTTGTGAAAAAATAATCAGTTTAATGACTGATTTTGGTTTTGTTAAAGATAAGGAACTTAGAAAAGAATTAGAACCTTCTGGTAAAGAAAAACTTGATTTATCTTATCAAGTCAGAGAAGGTTATATTAGAGAAGTTAATTCTTTCCTAAGTGAGCAGGGTGAGGAAGCTGGACTAATTATTTTTGATTTTGATGGGACTGTTAGAAACATACTTGATGCTCCCGAAAAAGGTGCTGGTGAAAAAAGACCACCATTAACTCCAGATGAAGTATCAGTATTTCCAGGTGTTGGTGAAAAAATCAGAGAATGGCAAAATAATGGATGGACTGTTGTTGGTGCTTCAAACCAAAAAGGCACTTTAAGGAGAAGGGATTTCTTACCACCAAATGAAAGAGAAGGTTCTGAAGAAATCCAAGCTGCTGAAGCTGCTGGACTTACATTTGCTAAGACTCTTTCAGAGTTAGGTGTAGAATTTCCAGTTTATTTTGCTGGTGATAATGACGTATATGTTTTATCTGGTGGCTCAGTATCTAAGGCTGGTTCACATCCAAATGCTTTTAAACCGAACCCTTTTATGGGTAAAGTGATATATAAAAATCACGGCAAACCTAATTTAGTTTATATGGTTGGTGATTACCCACCAGACGATAGTAGATTTGCTAGTTCTATTGGTGCTGAGTTTATTCCAGCACAAGAATTTTTAAATTTCCCTGTTGGTGGTGAAAATAATATAGATAATTAATATTAAATGAACCTTCTTTTGAATGGTGCGTTAGTAAGTGTGTAAGGAGAGGTATTATGAAAAAACCTTATGACACACCTAACTTACTGCCAGTTATAAAGGAGAAAACTATGGCACTACTAGACGTTGAAAATAACGAAGAACTTAACGACGAGTTCAACGATATTGACGATTACCTAAAACAAGAAGACAAGACAGCAGGGATTTCTGGTTGGGGAATTTCTATAGTCCTTCACCTTCTTGTTTTATTAATTTTAGGAACTATAATGTTCCATAAAATGATACAACAAGAAGCACCTGTTCGAAACGCTTATATAGAACCACCACCAATGGTTGAGGAAGTTAAAGACGAAACTAGAGACGTAACTCCACAAGACATAACGGTTGTAGCTGAAGAAGTTTCTGAAAGTCCGGTTGTAACCCAATTGGAATTGCCTGTAGAAGAATTCCAAACTGAAGATGAAATTCAGAACGAACAAAGTGAAGCGAAAGGTAGAGAGGAAGCCGTTAGTAACGTTGAAATGGGTAGTACTGGTGCCTTTGCTGCTATCGGTGCTGGTGGTGCTACTGGAGGCGCATTTGGTAGTAGAACTGGTGGAGGCATTAGAGTTTCCATTGGTAGAAACGGTGGTTCGCAAAGATCAGAGGGTTCTGTAAATGCTGCTCTCCTTTGGTTCAAGAGACATCAATCACCTAATGGACAATGGGATGTTGATGGGTATGGTCAAAATTGTTCTATGGATGGACCAAAATGTGAGCCAGGGACTGCTCATACTGGAAGAGATGGAGACGTTGCTTGTACTGGTTATGCTATCCTCGCATTCTTAGGACATGGACATGACCACATGAGTAATAATCCATATAGAAGAACCGTAAGAAATGGTATTGAATGGTTAATTGCTCAACAAAATGCTAATGGTTTATTTGGTGAAAGAAATTATGAGCATGCAATTGCTACTATGGCAATTGCCGAGGCATATGCTATGACTACTGATGATAATATTAGAGAGCCGCTTGAAAGAGCAGTAGCAATGATATTAGAAAGACAAGCACAATCTGGTGGTTACGGACTTGGTTGGGATTACACCTCACCTAACCCAAACAGGAATGACTCATCTGTGTCTGGTTGGAATATCATGGCACTTAAGTCAGCAAGAATGGGTGGCGTTGATGTGGGTAACGGCATGGAAGGTGCCGAACAGTACCTCAACCGTGCATGGAGCGCAGCAAATAACGGAATCGACCCAAACACTCTTAACCTTTACGAAGGCACTAGTCAGTTCCCTTATACTTGGAATGCTACAACTGATGCGGTAAGTATGCATAACGGAAATCTAACAAGTGTTGGTGCTCTTTGTGCAGTTTTCTTAGGCAAGAGAGAAGGCGATCCAATGTTGGAAACCATGGGTAACTGGATATTCCAAAATCAATTACCAACTCAATATCCAACAGATACTTACTTCATGTACTACAATACATTAACTATGTTTCAGTTAGGTGGCGAGCGTTGGAGAGTTTGGAATACTCAAGTAAGAGATATGCTTGTAAACTCCCAAAGAAATGACGAAGGATGTTTTGATGGAAGCTGGAATCCAGAAGGTGCTGGTGCCCATAGCATTAGCAGTGTTGGTAGATTATTGGTAACGGCTTACTGTACCTTATCCTTAGAAGTTTATTACAGGTATGATAGGGTAACTGGTAGAAATCATGAATAAATAATAGAAAAAGGTATAATAATAAAATGGCTGACCCACAACACTTTCCTTATACAACAAGCTACGGTACTCCTGATAAATTTTTAGGTCAGCCATTTTATTTTGAAAATGAAAACACTCTTATAGTTAATAATGTACCTTACACTAAAATAGACCAAGGATATGCATGTGGTGGTAAACAAGGTCCACCTGGAAATGCTGTTACTATTTTTGGTGGTAGAGGTGGTGGGGCAGTATTAATGTCTCACCCACCTTATTGTAATATATGCCCAACTTGTTGGCATAAATGTGGTAAGAAAAGGTGTCCAGATTGGGCACACTGTGGAGAAGTTATTAGTAATGGTTATGGTTTTATTGTAACTTTTCCATCTATGGGTTGGTTGTGGACTTGTATGAGTAAAATAGCATACCAGTCCACAACTTTTCCAATCTAATTTTCTCTATGTTCTTGTCTTCTTTCATTCACACGCTGCCCATGTTCTCTTCTAGCGACCTGTCTTTCTTCTCTTGAAAGAATTCCATCAGAGTTTGTATCCATTCTATCAAATCTTTCAGCAGCTTTAACGAGAAATTGTTCTCTAGATATTTGCTCTGGTCTTTCTCTTTGTTGCTCTGCTGCAAATAAGGTTGTGGTTAAAATTAAAAGTGCTATGAGTTTCATATTATTCTCCTTTATAAAACTAAGTAACTACAGCAATTATTATACCATTGTTTTTTGTGTAGATTATGTAGGAACTAACCACAATTGTTAGTATTAATGTAGGATTTTACTAAAGTATTATACTAAAGGTCCGTTAATAATAGTATGAAGATAGAACCAACACAACATTCACAACCTAATTTTTTTAATAATAATAAAAGAATTATTATTAAAAAAATTAATAATAAAAATGTAGATGATTCTTTTGCAGATTGTCTTAAAGTCGCTATGGATAAACCCTTAGATTTGACTCCACAAGAAAAACTAGCTGCTGATGGTATTCTATTAAATAATGAGGAAATAATTTTACTAAAGTCAATTCTAGAACAACCGTTACTATAAGTGGGCAAGGAAGCCCAAAGCCGTACAAACAACCATAGGAGGACATATTATGGCACTTTCAATCAACACTAACATTGCAAGTATTAATGCTTACAATCAACTTAATAAGATTAGTTCACAACTTAATCTTAACCAAGAGCGTCTTGCTTCTGGGTATAGAATTAACAAGGCTGCTGATGACCCAGCGGGTTTAGTTATTTCTACAAAATTTGGGTCACAAATTGCTGGAAATAATGCTGCTATTAAGAATGTTTCTAATGGTATTAATCTCACCCAAACTGCTGATAAGTCACTTGAAGTTATTCAAGGGCTACTTGAAAAGGCTAAGACACTTGCTTTATCATCTATGGATGGTACTAAGTCAGATTCAGAAAGAACTGCTAATAACCAAGAACTTACTGAAATTAATGCAAGTATCGACCGTATAGTTAATTCAACAAAGTTTGGTGAAAAGAAACTTCTTGATGGTACTGAAGCAACATTAAAGTTTCAAATGGGTGGAACTGCTGGTGATACTTACACAATGACCATGAATGATATGAATGCTGCTGAATTAGGCGATGGTACTAATAATATTGCTGCTGCTGCTGTAGACACAACTGCAAATGCAACAACCGCATTAGCTACTATTGAAGGGGCAATTGATCAAGTTGCTGCTGAAAGAGGAAGACTAGGTGGTATTCAAACTAATGTATTTGAGGCTACAAAATCTTCACTTCAGGTCCAGAACGAAAATCTTAAAGCTGCTAAAGCAACTATTGATGAAACTGATATGGCTGCTGAGATGGCAGATTTTCAGAAGAATCAAATTAGGCTACAGGTTGCTACAGCAATGCTTTCTAGTGCTAATCAACAAAGCGGACTAGTGTTATCACTATTCGGTTAATTTAATATACCCTCCCCTTCGGGGGAGGTTTTTATAGGAGATTCAAATGGACCCAATTAATAACACAATAAGTCAATTTCATTTTGAAAGAAAACCACCCTATCAAGAGGAGGCAATTCTTAGAGCAACTGGTAAGGATGTTGAGGTTGGATATGATTTAAAACGAGTTGAACAAAAGGTAAAAACAGTATCAAATAAAGAGGATGTTCAGAAATTATATACACCAACTGAAAAGGAAGCTAAAATGGATAATACCGGACCTATTCCACCAGAAGCAGTATTGGAAACTTTGACAAGTTTGAGAGACAAGTTTCCTGAGTTTGATACTCTATCAGATTCTAAAAAGACTGTTTTCATTGCTGATTTAATGAATGGTAATATGGATGATATAATTTTTAAAAATTTATATATTAAATAATTAGTTGACTTAATTTTTAAATATATTATAATAAAGTACCCTATAATAACAAGTGTAGGGTATTTTTTATTAAAGGAGAAAGATATGTCTTTTAAAGATATTATAAATGAAGTAGATAAGTTAGAAAAAGATATAAAGAAGAAGTATCCTAAACAAAGAGGATTAGTATTAATAGCTAATGCTAAAGAAGTAACTGATTACGCAGTTGGAAAAGATGCTGATCAATTTACATGGATGATTAGTTATAGAAGAGAATTGGAAGTTAGACTTTAAATGTATATAAATAACTTTTAATGGAGAGTGTTATGTATAATAAAGTTAAACAGAAGTTTTTGGAATCCACTATAAATCTAGGCATTGCTCCTATTGGATCTATTAATAAAGTAGAAGAGGAAGAACTTGAAGAAGCACTTATTGGTTTTGGTGGTTCCAAACCAAGAGGTGAATTTGTAATGCTGGCTGGTGGTCCAGGGTCTGGTAAGGGCTGGACACTTAATAATGTATTACTTAGCAGTGGTGACTTTAAAGTTTTTGATGTTGACCGTTTAAAAACCTTAATGATAAAGAAACTTGGTAATATGGGGCGTGGTGATAAAATTCCATCTTTCGGTAAATCAAAAACTGAATGGGAAAATTTTAAGGCTGAAACTGGCACAGATCAAATAGATGTAGGTAATCTACAACATCTTAAATATTTAAAAGCCCAAGCAAAGTTACTTAAAATTGAGAAGCCAAATATCCTCATTAAATTTTTCAGAGATGCTAAGAAAGGTAAGTTCTGGACAAATAGTACGTGGGATATGAAAAACCCCTCACATGTTTCTCTTCTTCATGGGTTAATAGCAGCAAAGGGTGCTTATGATAAATATTTCAATAACTTCTTTGATTCACAATCTGGAAAACCAAAAGAAAATAAAGATAATATTATAGCCGATGTTACTGGTGATGATGTAGAAGAAAGTGTTGATATGCTTAGTAAAGCTAAAAATGCTGGATTCAGAACAACTGTTGTTTATGTTTTAACTGAACAACAAATAGCTTGGTACAATAATATAAGTAGAGACAGAAAAGTTGCTAAAGATGTTTTTGCTAAGAAACATGATGATATACCAAAAGGTGTAAGAGCAATGCTTACTACTAGTGCTGATTATATTGATCGTGCTTTTATTGTTTTCTCAGAACCAAGAGGTGAGGGTAAACCTATTCTTGATGTTCGTGACACACTTCCACCAATTGACTTCTTCAAAAAGTTTATGGTAAGAAAACCAGATGAGACAGATGCACAATATGACGATAGAAAAGGTAAAGAATTAAAAGCAATTAAAAAGAGAGAAAATATGATTCAAGCTCTTAAAAATTTAGCAAGTGCTGAAGGTCTTTCTGTTAGAGAATTCTTAAAAACTAAAGCAGCTAAAGGAACTCATACTTCTGAAGATCCATTATCCTATGGTGATGTTGTCGAACTTAAGAAAGATGGTAATAATTTTACCTTACCTAACGAAATTAAATCTAGAATGTTTGATTTTATAGTTAACCCTGTTAACTTTAATGTTGCGGATTCAGATGCTATTCCTTCTGATATGGACAAATATAAAGGATGGGACAATTTCTTAACTGGGAATAAATAACTTCTATTATTACTGATAGAAAAAGAAACCACTCAATAAAGGGTGGTTTCTTTTTTTAATATATGATATAATAATGTTTAATTGACAAGGAGAATTATATGCGAGGAGTAATTTTAGCCGGTGGGTTTGGTAGTAGGTTAAATCCCGCTACTCTTGTGACTAATAAGCATCTTCTACCAATTTATTCTTTAAAAGATGGTGCTGTTCCAATGATATTCTATCCTATTAATACACTAAAAAATAGTGGTATAACAGATATTCTTATTATTACATCTAGAGATCACTGTGGTCATATGGTACAAACTATAGGAGATGGTAATAATCTAGGTGTTAGCATTTCTTATTCTATACAAGAAATGGATAGGAGTCCTACCGGAATTGCTCAAGCTTTAAAGCTAGCAGAACCTTTTATATGTGATGAAAACTTTGCTGTTATGTTGGGTGATAATTTTTATGAAGGAACTTATATAAAAGAATTTTCAAATTTTGAAAAAGAGGCACTTAAGAGATCTTCTAAAACTAATAGACCTTTAAATGAAATACCTTTATCTAATATTTTTGTTAAGGAAGTACATGATCCAGAGCGTTTTGGTGTTGCGTCAGTTTCACCAAGAGATAGAAAAGTAATAAATATTGTAGAGAAACCAACTAATCCAGAGTCTAATTGGGCAGTAACAGGTTTATATCTTTATACTCCCCATGTATTTTCTTTGATTCCAGATTTGAAACCATCAAAGCGTGGTGAGCTAGAAATAACAGACATCAATAACTGGTATGTGCATTCTTGCAATTCATATGCTCACTTTATGGAAAATTTCTGGCATGATATGGGAACTCCAGAAGGTATTCTAGAAGTTCAAGATTTTTTAAGTTAATATAAATAACCTAAAGGAGAAATAATTATGCCTAAAATGAGAAATATTTCAGATTTTAGACAAGCCATTGTAATTAATGGTTCTAAAAAACTAATGCGCCCAGGTGATGTTATTGAAGTAGATAGAGAATTAAAATATATATTTCTTGAACCTGTACCAGAAGATACACCTGTAACCGTAGGAGTTGCTTCTACAAGTTATAGTAGACTTAAAACCGAATTAGAGCAACTTAAAACGGATAAAGAAAATTTATCAGCGGTTAAAAATGAAGAGGTAGAAGAAAATTTAGGTGCTATTCAAGCAGCTATGAATGACCTTAGACAAGATGTAGATGATAAGGTAAATGAATTTTCAGAAGGAATTAATTCCGATATTTCAGAAATTAATGATAACCTTAAAGCTTTGAAAACTATTTTTGAAGGTTTTAAAGAATCCAGAAATAATAAAGACATAGAGCAAGATGACCGATTTGATAAAATGATGAGAAGATTAGAGATGCTTAAATCTGCTGTTATGACAATTGAGGATGCGGTTTATGGAGAAGACGAGGGAAACTAATTTTGGGTGAATCATCAGAAGATGATGAACCCATTATAATAGTAGATGATGAAGATAATATCTTTGGTGTGTGATACACTAAATGTGTGTGATACACTAGAAATAGAAACACACTATAACCATTGATAACCACCCCCCTATGTGTATAATTAATATGTAAGGAGGGGGGTTCTGATGACCTTCAAGATTTATCGCCAATTTGGAAGCCCAAATGCACCAGTTAAGGAACTAATTCGTAATACTCAATTCCTCTTCTTTAATAAGAAGACTGGTAGACATGGATGGCACATTGTTCAGTACCTTGCTGGTGGTATTGTCCCTAACCATTGCCATGAGGTTGAGTTTGAATCGTGGGAACAAGTCAATGAATTGATTCATTACCATCCAGAGGTTAACACTCACCGCATCATGGGTCGAGGTTTCCCATTCATTGGCGACCGAAAGAATCTGGTTATAGGTAAGACTGATAAGTGGATTGTGTGATACACTGACCCCAGCATTAACATGTTGGGGTTGCTTTTTAATATTAATATATTAAAATATAGAAGAAGAGGAAAATAATGAACCGCAAGATTCTCCGTGATTGCCTAAGAATAGCCAGAGAAAAGAACCGACCGGACATTCATCCAGAGTGGAAGAATTTTCATCATTATGCTTTTATTATTCAGAATAATAAGATAATTGAAATGGGATTTAATCGGTCTATACATAAGGGTGGGGTTCGCCACCTTGGATATTCTGAAGAATCAAAAATTCATGCTGAAGTAGATGCTTATTTTAAAGCTAAGGGTCATCCAGATTTTGATAAGGACTCTTATTTTGAGATTATTAATATTCGACTTAATAAGAAAAGTGAAATGAGAATCAGTAAGCCTTGTGCTTGTTGTCATAATTTTTTGACTGGTTTAGGTGCCAAGACATGTCACTTTACAACTGATGTTGGTTGGGCAAAGTTAGTTTTTTAATGTGAAAAATTGACTTTGCTGTAATATTATTTAAAATCCTTTAGGAGTTTTATATGGGTCAGATTGGTTTTGATATAGGTACAGAACAACAAATAGAAGAAGAAGTAGATCAAAAAATCTGCCCTAATTGGCATGTAATAATATTAAATGACGATTACCATACTTATGATTTTGTTATTTCTGTTTGTATGTCTATTTTTAGAAAAAACGAACAAGAGGCATTCTTATTAGCTTTTCAAGTAGACCAACTTGGTCAAGCGATTGCTGAGACTTGTTCGAAGGAAAGAGCAGAACTTTACTTAGAACAAGTTTCGTCAATTAAAGAAGGTGATTTAGGAGCGATAGGATGCGCGATAGAACCAGCAGAGTAGATGTTATATTAACTAAGATGTTTGAAATGGTGGATGATGTTTATAGTCCATCATTAAATTTAGTTGATGACTGGTATAAAAACAATACTTGGTCAGAAGAACAACAAAACGAATTTAGAGTATGGTTAATTGGTTATTATAGAAAAGAATATAAAGTTACTTTGCGTGAGGCAAAGAGAAATGCTGATATGTTTATTTTTAATTATGGTTGGTCAATTAAATGATAAATACCTATATACTTATATAATATACATATGGAGTTACATATGATAGAGAGTAGGAGAAAAAGACTAAATCCTTTAGCACAGGCACCAGAAATAAAAATTATTGAGGAAAATCTGAAGGCTAATATTATAGGTCAATCAGAGTCAATAATAAAAATAACTGATGCTTTAACTAGAGTTTTTTCTGGGTTAAGAGATCCAGAAAAACCTATTCTCAATTTATTATTTTTAGGACCAACAGGCACTGGTAAAACTGAAACAGTAAAAGTTCTATCAAAATATTTATTTGGTGATCGTAGTAGCTTTACTAGAATAAATTGTCAAGAATTTTCTAATGATTTTAATATTTCTAAGTTATTAGGTTCTCCTCCAGGATATGTAGGCAACGAAATAGAACCATTATTATCACAAAAAAATATAGATAAACATTGGAAAGAAGCTTTAAAAAACAGAGAAGGTGTTTTTGGTGAAACTCCAAAAAACAAATTATGTAAAATATACGGGAACGGTTCCAAAGATTTTATTAACATTATTCTATTCGATGAAGTAGAGAAAGCTGATTCTAAGTTTTGGACAACCTTATTAAGTATTATGGATGATGGTCAAGCTACTATGGCTAATAATAAGAATACTGATTTTACGCATTCAATAATAATAATGACTAGTAATGTAGGTTCTAGTGAATTACAAAAGCATTTAAAAAATAACGGAATTGGTTTCGATTTAAATATACAATCAGATGATAAAGAGTTAAAAGAACTTGCTTTGGAAAAAGCTAAAACACATTTTCCACCTGAATTCTGCAACAGATTTGATGATATTATTGTTTTTAATTCATTAAAAGAAAAAGACCTTAAAGATATACTTGAAGTCCAGTTGAGGAATTTTTATATAAATCTAATGGAAAATAGTATTCCTCTCATGATTACCTTTAAAGACTCTGCAAAGAATATTATAATAAAAGAAGGTTATTCTCCAGAATATGGTGCAAGAAATTTAAATAGATCACTTCAAAAATTAATTATAACTCCTCTTTCAAGATTAATTGCTAGCTCAGAATTAATAGCTGCTGATAAACTTGAAATAAAAGGAGAGAAGGGAGAAATTGTGTTCATCAGAGAGCCTAGAAAAAGCGTTAAGCGAAACACAATTGTACCTAAAAATAGAACAAGAAATAAAATACAATCAGAAGCTTCGAATGGAAATACAGGAAATAAAAAGACTCTTGCAAATGGACAAATATAATTATAATGAATAAATGGAGAACGTAATGAACATGTCCCAAGAAGATTTTTTTAATGAAATAAAAAAAATAAGAGAAACTTTTGATAAGTACGCTAAAAGTCTTGAGAAGCAAAACGAATCATTAAGAGAATCACTTAAAGAACGTGATGAAAAAATTGATGAGTTACAAGCAAAACTTGATGCTATAGAACAATCAAACAAACACAAACACGATTATTTTAAAAAGATAATTAATAATGATAAAGTTGTTATACCAGATAACGATAATTATAAAAAGTGGATACCACAAACAAGTAGAGATATATTTTGGACTGATAATAAAACTTGGACTAATACTAACGTTACTTTAAGCGAATATAAGAACAACTGGATAGATACAAAAAAGATACTAGATCAAAAATACGGAAAAGATGTTGAAGAATAATAATATTTTTTTAAGGAGAGCATATGTCATTGATAGTTAATTTATGGGGTCCACCTTCAAGTGGTAAATCAACTCAAGCAGCAGGACTTTTTTATAAATTAAAAATGCGTTCTATTGAATGTGAGTTAATAACCGAAAAAGCAAAAGATTTGACTTGGGAAGAAAATTATAATGCTTTAAAAAATCAATTATATGTGAGTGCCAACCAATTATATAGACAAGAACGAGTTGAGGATAAGGTTGATGTTATAGTTACTGACTCTCCTATTTTGCTTGGTTTGTTTTACAATCAAGAAAAAGACTATAAAATTAGAAATGCTTATGAAAATATGATGTTGGAAATATTTAATAGTAAAGATAATCTTAATGTTTGGGTTAGACGAAAACACAAATATAACAATAATGGTAGAAATCAAACAGAAGAACAATCAAATGATTTATGTGATAAAATGTTAAAGTTTTTTGAATATCATAATATACCAGTTCTAACCGTAGATGGAACAACAAAAGGTTTAGATGATATGTTTAATAGTGTAATTTCTACATTGAGAAAAGATAAAAAAATATAATAAAGGAAATAGTATATGTCATCAGCGAAAAAAGCACTCAAAGAATACTTTGGGTAAATTGAAAAGAAGATAATTTATCTATAATATTTTCATCATACCTTATTCTAATAAGATTAATATTTTCTTGATTATTACACCATTCATTTTTTATTCTATCTCTTTGTTTTATGATTTTTAATTTATCTTCTCCACCCCAAAACTTAACCGGAACAAAATGCTGCTTTCCGTCATACTCTATTAATATATTGTGTTGGGGTAAGAAGAAATCAAATTTTAATAGTTCCCTAAACTTACAATCTGGAAAAGTTTTTTGTTTAACATAACAAATATTATTATTAGAAAGCCAACATTCTATCTGTTTTTCACCTTTACTCTCATTACATTTAGGACAACCCGACCCAGCTAAATGTGATGAGGGTGGTTGTTTGAATTCACCATGTTTTGGGCATATTATCTTTATTTTTGTTCTTTTATTTTTATAAACAGATTTAGAATAATCATACTTATCTCTATGAACTTCTCTTGCCTGTTTTATAAAAGTTTTTATATTTTTTCTTCTTAAGTTTCCATAAACATTATACTGACATTTTCTACATCCATTACCATTTAAATGTGCTGATGGTAATTGTAAAAACTCACCATGAGTTGGACAAATTATTATTAATTTGGATTTGCTATGATTATAAACAGATTTAGAATAATCATATTTATTATTATGAACTTCATTAGCTTTACTTACAAATATTTCCTTTGTATATTGCTTATCAGTACTTATTTTATCATACTGACAACCCCTACACCCCTTACCTCTTAGGTGTTCGTTGGGTGTTTGTAAAAACTCACCATGAGTTGGACAAATTATTATTAATTTAGATTTACTGTGATTATAAACAGATTTAGAATAATCATATTTATTATTATGAACTTCATTAGCTTCCATAATAAAATCTTGTATAGTTTTTTTAGTAGCCATAAAATACCTTCCGTCCTCTGGGCTTATAAGGGAACCCTGACAATGGAAGACCAATGCCAGAGAACAGAAGGAAAAAATAGGTGAACTTGTCAGGGTTCTAAACTTCCTTCTATCATTATATATTTATAATAGTTTTTTGACAAAACAAAAATGAATTTTATAATCTAATAACGAAAGAGAAATTATGAATTTAGAAAAAACATTAAAAGAGTATTTTGGGTATGAAAGTTTCCGTGGTGAACAAAAGGAAATTATAGAACATATCAATAGTCGTGAGGGTTCTAAAGGAACTCTTGTAGTTATGCCAACTGGCGGTGGCAAAAGCATGTGTTTCCAACTACCTTCTATACTATGTAAAAATTTATCAATAGTAGTAAGCCCTTTAGTTTCTTTAATGAAAGACCAAGTAGATGCGCTTAAAGAAAGGGGGATAGCCGCAGAATATATCAATTCCTCTTTATCAATAAAAGAGGTACAGGACATAATGAATAAGATTTCTAATAATGAAGTTAAAATTCTTTATGTAGCACCAGAAAGATTTAAGAATAAATATTTTATGAATGCGATTAGTCAAAAAACTATTGATATTTTAAGTGTAGACGAAGCGCATTGTGTTAGCCAATACGGTAAATCTTTTAGACCAAGTTATCGTAATATAGGAAAAGCTATAAAAAAAATTAAACCACGTAGAGTGATTGCTTTAACTGCTACTGCTAATAATAAAGTCCAAGCCGACATTGCTATTAATTTAGGAATAGTTGAAGGTACCTTATTCTGTGGTGGATTTTATAGGGATGATTTGTCTATTAATGTTAAACGTAGTTTTAGTAATAGTGTTGATGGTGTGGTTGAACTTGTTCTAGATTTATATGACCCAGAGAACGATAGTGGATGTGGGATTGTATATACTGCAACTCGTAAAGACGCTGAAAAATTACAAGGTAAGTTGAAGCGTTATGGTATACCAGTAAATTATTATCATGCTGGTTTAACAACAGATAAGAGAAATAAGATTCAAGAACAATGGATTAAGAATGACGGAATTATAATTGCTACTAATGCTTTTGGTATGGGAATTGACAAACCTAATGTAAGGTTTGTTGTAAATTTCGGTATACCAACATCAGTTGAGGAATGGTATCAAGAAATTGGTAGAGGTTCAAGAGACGGTAAAGGTTGTCAATGTATATTAATTGATACAGGAGATTTTATCAGAAAATATTTAATTGAAACAGAGTATCCACCAGAATCAGCATTAAAAACTTTTGAGAATTGGTTAAAGAATCAAGCCAAAAAAGATAATTTAACACATAAGCAAACCCAAGATAGATTGGGTGCTTTGGCTGGTGTTGATAAGAAATATGCTGGTGGATGTGTAAGGTTTTTCATGCGTCAAGATATTATTAAGAAAATAAGAAATGGTCTTTATCAAATAGTTAATATTAAAGATGTAGATTATCAACAATATAGGTCTGATAAAAACGAAAAATACAATGACCTTAACGCACTTAAAGATTTATTAAAAAGTAATAAATGTCGAATGACTGAATTTTGTAAATATTTTGGTCAAGATAAACGAAAGACATGTGGAAATTGTGATAATTGTAATAGTGATTAGGGCATAATATGGTAAAAAATAACAAAATAGAATATCCAGATTTCATATCAGATGATTTTGAACCTTGGGTAGAAAATAATTTTAAAGATTTAAGATTATTAAACTATTATCCATGGGGTTCTGAAACAAAATATTGGGTGATGGGTAGTGAATATAATTTAAAAAATTTAAAAAATGAAAACTATGGAAATAAGAGACTTAACGATCTTTATAAAAAAGCCTCTAATTGGCAATTAATATCTGATATACACGCTGAAGTAAACCGTGCTTGTCATTATTTAACGGTTTTTCATAATAAATGGTTTGAAAGACAAAGGTTAGATGCTTTCTGTTATTCCAGATTAATTACTAGTGGATTTTGTACTTGGGTAAAGGTTAATAAAGATAAGGCAAGAAAAATTGCAGAAGAAAGATTAAAACAAGCAAATGAAGAGGGCAAAATAACCAGATGGAAAGGTGTTAGTTCAGATGAAGATTATGTTAAAAATGAATTTGATAAAATAATGGAACATGGTGTTTGGTCTGTTCATATTAAACCACTTTATAATTGTAATAGTGGGAAAATAAATTACAATAGAAAGCAGTTAATAGCAATTCACTTTATGATTACGAAAGGTGAATTTGAGAATTTATGTTAATTATAAGGAGCCACGTATGTCAATAGAAAAAGATTTTATTCAAGAATTATATGAATTATGTAAAAAATATAAAAAAAATATTGAAGCGAAAGTAGAAACAACTGATAGTAAGGTCCACCATTATGAAGTAACCATTACAGGTGCTTGGGAAATTTCTAAAAAACATTCTGCTGTTGAGGTTTATCAAGTTTTTAACCAAGAATGTGTAATGAGTATTAATGGTGATAAAGAAGACATTATGATTTTTTAATTTGAAAACTTTGTTAGGAGTTATTATGGACGTTAAAGATTTAATCACTGAAATTGTTGAAAATATGTTAATTCACCCTAGATTTATTTCACCCTTTAACAAAGATGATATGGTGTTATTCGACGAAGCAACTCGTTCAGTGGAGAATTATTTTCAATCTAGCACTATGAAAGAGTGGCATTGTCCACAAAATTTTAAAGATGAATTCAAAGAGTTTTGTATTAATACCATTAGTCGTCAGTGTTGGGCTAATATGCATCCGTTGACATGTGGTATTGGTGGTGGAACCCATGCTCTATTAGAACCGAGAATAACAGATAGTGGGCAAAAATATTTAGTTTGTCCTACTTGCGGTTGGATACAGATGGAAATAGATTATGTTTAAAGGTGAAAATTTAGGAAGCACAAGCGGTTATTGTTATGTTATTTTCCATGCGTGGAGAGATAATGGCGAACTGAGTTATGAAAAACTTGATTCTGGTGCTTGGGTAGATAACGAATTTGAATTCCCAGCCAAGGGGCAGAGTATAGAATCCATGCCACCTTCAGAATACTTAAACGAGAATTTTAATTGTAGTGGGGATGTTGAAGCTTGTATGTTGCAAGTAGCTGAAGAAGCCGATATTCAAGAAGGTGAAGATCGTTATTTTGAATATCGTTCAGATTATAAAGTTACTGATAGTAGAGATTATTGGGGCGAATATGATTCTTCCTCTGACATATATAATGACAGATGGCAAGAAATAGACAAAGAAGTTTGGGAAGACAATAATGGGTAGTGTGTATTATAGAGATTTTATATTAGGTGCTGAATATTTACTTGATGGTAAATGTGGGTTTAAAACTTTAAAGTTCATCAAAGTAACACCTAAAGGATTTAATTTAATAGATATTAATACCAATAAGTGTTTCTTTAAAACGCACTTATATTCTAAAATTTGGTATGGTAAGGAAATACCAAAAGGATTTACTGAAGTAAAATGTGTAGCCGTCCCAACGGGATTTTATTTTACCAAAAAGGAGACGACTAATGTTTGATAGAATAATTGAAGAAACTCATATTCACCAATCTTCTGACGCAAAAGAATTGGCTAAGAAAGAAGAAATGCTTAGACAATATCATGAGAGATATTGTGAAGTGGGTAAAGAATTACGACACGTTAGAAGTATGCTTGCTGGATTGTTATCGGAGTTAGTTTATAATCCAGAAGCAAGATGTTATGAAGTTAGTGAAGCGATTATTGCGTTACAACCAGAGTTAGAAAAGTTTATGCGACAAGTGAAAGGAAATTAAAATGATTAATAAGGAAGAATGGACATGGACCTATGGTAGTGCATACCATGGTATATCAAATTTTAATGAAGAAGAATTTCATAACGAAAAGATGAGAACTCTTTTAACGTTAATTACAAGAGGCTGGCATACGGGTGGGAAAATACGTCCATTTGTTATTAGTTGCGGAAAATACGCTGAAGCAATTTTAACAGAAGCAATTTTATCGCAGGGGTATAACGATGATTTTATTTCTTTTAAAATTAGAGTTGATGATCAACTACCCGATGATATATTAAAAATGGGAGACACGACAATTAAAATAGAAAGTAATTGTAGTATTCCTTATTATCATAATACCCCATATGAAAAAAATGAGTCGTTAATTATATCTAAAAGAATAGTAGAAGATATTAAGAACCGAAATATTGATACTGCTCGTAATAATACTGAATTATTATTAAAATTATTATCGGAAAAATAGTTATTACTTCAATAATAAAAGGGTTTAAATGAATAAATCAGAGAATCTTCGTGAGAATCTTCGTGACCAATTTAGTAGTCGTCTTTATAGACAACTTATGATGCAACTTGATGGGCAACTTGAATGGCAACTTACGAATCAACTTTGGAGGCAACTTATTAGTCAACTTAATTGGCAACTACATGAGCAACTACAGGATGATTTAAATGAATAACTCAGAGCAACTTTATAGTCAACTTCTTGACCAACTTAGTAACCAACTACAGGAAGAATTAAATGGATAAACAATCAGAAATTCAAACACAACTTAGTCAGCAACTTGAAGGGCAACTATGTTGTCAATTTCGTAGGCAACTTCGTGTGCAACTTAATACACAACTTTATTGGCAACCTTGGGGGCAACTTCGTGATCAACTTTATTGGCAACTTAATGAGCAACTACATGAAGATTTAAATGAATAATTCAGAGTCACTTTATAGACAACTTCGTAATCAACTTTTTATTCAACTGCGTCATAAACTAATTTATCAACTAAGTTGTCAACTTGAACGTGATCTTCGTATTCAACTTCATGAGAACATATGTAGACAAATGTGTGTGCAATTATTGGGTCAAATTGATGAACAAATTTGGGAAGAATTAAATGGATAAATGTGAGCAACTTCATCAGCAACTTAGATTGCAACGTTATAATCAACTTTATAATCAAATTGAGAACCAACTTTATGAGCAACTTTTTTGGCAACTTTGGAGACAACTTCAAACACCTCTTTATAATCAACTTTTTAGACAACTTCGTAACCAACTTTATTGGCAACTTGAGGAAGAATTAAATGGATAAATGTGAGCAACATAATGATAAAGGAAATTTTATGAAATTTGAATCTATATTAAGTGATAAATTTGAGGTAGACCGAAAAGAGTTACATGAAGTTGATAACATACGAGAATCGTTAGTTACTAAATGGTCTGAAAAGATAACAGAAACTATTAACGAATGGTGTTTGAATAATTATCAGCGAGCAACAGGATTTATAACCCAACATTTAGATTATTGGGATGTTGATCAATTCCATATCATTTACCAACAACATAATAACAATTTAGTTGATTACACTTTAACCCATAAAGGTCAATTTTTATCAAGATTAATTATAAGTCATAATTACCGATATAAAATTGAGAATGATGACGGATTTATAGATGAAGGAGAATTACATGTTTAATTTATTTGGTAGGAAATCTATTAGTTCCCCGAAATCTGAGTCAACAGAGAATCCACTTGAGCAACTTAACGATACCCCACCAATGCCCCATTGTAAGCCCCCAAGGAAGAGTGAAAAACAAGAAGCATTGGAAAGGGTCGATTATCTTGAAACGATGCTTAAAAGGGCACACAAAGACCTGTCAGAGCGTTCTTATGCCCATGGTGAGTTATGCATAACTATTGGTAAACCAACTAAAATGTGTTTAGCAACATTTGATAACCTTGACAGAATTTGTAATGATATTAAAATAGCAATAGAGAAAATCAAAGGAGATTATTGATGAATAAGTTAGATTTACCAGAAGCAAAGGACATGAGAGATTTAGTGAAAAAGATAGAAGAAGAAAGAATTAATAAGATTAAAGTTCCAGAAGAAGTTTATGATATTGTTGATGGGGAAATAAGGAAAAATGCCGATTTAGGTAAAAGTATTTGTCGAATATGTTTTATACCCAATCATGATTCAAATGATCTTATTTTTTATAAAAATAACAAACCCCCAGAGGTTTTGTATCCGCCAACTGATAATATATGGCTTCCCGTTTTAGCAAAGGATTTATGTAAAAAAGGATATCAAGTTCGAATTGGACCGGGATGTACTTTAAGTATCGAATGGTAATGGCACGTTTACATATTATTTGTGGTAATTGTGGAAGCAATGAGCATATGTGTTTTTCGTTAGATATGGAAGGGTGCGATTATGATAGTTACTTATCGCCATCCATAACAATCCATTGTAACAATTGTGGAACCAATCATAATTTACAAGATACTATTCATGAATTTGAAAATGAAAAAGAATTTAGAAAATATAATGAATAAATCTTGTGAGCTTCATAGTCGTCTTCGTGGTCGCTTTTATAGTCAACTTGAATGGCATTATGCTAAACACTTTGAATGGTACCTCAGAACTGAAATTGGTAGGCATCTTAATTTGAAACTTAATGAGCAATTTAAAAGGCAACTTCATAATCAACTTGAGGAAGAATTAAATGAATAAATCAGAGCAACTTCATTGGCAAATTAATGGTAAACTTCTTGAGCAATTTCGTACCCAACTTTATTGGCAACTTGCTAAACAACTTGATGAGCAACTTGATAGTCAACTTGGTAGTCAACTTTATAGACAACTTCAATTGCAACTTGAGGGGCAATTCTATTGGCTATTTCGTGGGCAACTTGATAATGACCTATACAAAACTTTTATAGAAGGAATAAAATGAAACTAATAATTGCTGGTGGTAGAGAGTTTTTCCCAGAAGAGGATGATTTTTTATTTTTAGAAAACATATATGATATTAATGACATAACAGAAGTTGTCTCTGGTTGTGCTAAAGGTGCCGATAGATTTGGTGAAGTGTGGGCAGAGGATAAAGGAATACCTATAAAGAAATTTCCAGCCGATTGGAACACACACGGCAAGAGAGCAGGACCAATAAGAAACAGCCAAATGGCTGATTATGCTGATGCTTTATGTGCTTTCTGGGATGGGAAAAGTAGAGGAACCAAACATATGATTGATGATGCCCATAAAAAAGGACTTCAAGTGTTTGTCAAAATATATAATCCATTGTAAACAAACAACTTAAAATAGATTGACTTGGTGTGTTAATAATTTATAATATATCCGTAAGGAGAATATTAAATGACTTGTATTGTTGGTTATGTTCATGAAAATAAAGTTTATCTTGGTGGTGACTCTGCTGGAGTTTCTGGACTTGAAACAACCGTTCGGAAAGACCCAAAGGTATTTGAGAATAAAAAATTTGTTATGGGGTTTACCAGTAGTTTTAGAATGGGAGACATTCTTAAGTACAGGTTTACTCCACCTCCCATTAAGAAAGATATGCTATTAGAAAAATATATGGCTACAGATTTTGTTGATTCAATTAGAGAATGTTTCCAAAAATACGCATATGGTAAAATTGAGTCAGGTGAACAAACAGGCGGCACTTTCCTTGTAGGTATCAAGGGGAGATTGTTTTCAGTTGATAGTGATTTTCAAGTTGGCGAGAACTACTTACCTTTTAATGCCTGCGGATGTGGACAACCCTATGCTTATGGAAGCATGTATAATGATTATTTAAGGCGTGACCTTGATGACCCAAATTCTATAATTGAAAAAGCTTTAAAAGCCGCTGCCGAATTTTCTGGTGGTGTGCTCCCACCTTTTATAAAAGTTAATACATAGAAAATACAGATGAATAAATCTGAACAACTTAGTAAACAACTTCGTTGGCAACTTCGTTGGCAACTTAGTTGTCAACTTAGGGAGCAACTTTGTGAGCAACTTAGTCGGCAACTTTGTGAGCAACTTAGTCGGCAACTTTGGGTGCAACTTGATGGGCAACTACAGGATGAATTAAATGGATAAACAAGAGCAACATAACCAACTTGAAATACAACTTCGTCAGCAAATTTGTGACCAATTTTATAATAAACTTAGTTGGCAACTTGAAGAGCAACTTGGTAATCAACTATATCGACAACTTTGGGGACAACTTAGTAGGCAACTTGCTTGGCAACTTCATAATCAACTAAAGGAAGATTTATATGAATAAACCAATAGCGAAAAAAGAAATTATGAAGCAACACAAAGTCGATTGTTGGTCTTATCTTTTCGCTCAATGTCATGATCAACTTGGCGATGACTTAGTGGACAAAAATGAAAGTGAGTTAGAATATGACTATGCTTAAAACATGGAAAGATATAAAAAGGAAACGTAAAAATCTATCTCCAAGAATGGTGAATATGCTCCAAGATATTCGGACCAAAGGTAAAGTTTTTTGGAAAGATATTAATGGATGTAAGGATGCTAATACGTTAAATGCCCTAATGGAACGACTATTAGTTAAACGTGATGATAGTGAGTTATATTACGTACCTTGTCATATTAGTGATGAAACTATTGATAGTTACATTCAGTCATTAAAAAATAAGAAGAATTAAGATGAATAAATCAGAAGAAATTTATTGTCAACTTAGTAGGAAACTTCGTAATGAACTTAAGAGGCAACTTGATGGTCATCTTGAAGATCAACTTACAAGGCAACTTAGTAATCAACTTACAAGGCAACTTAGTAATCAACTTTATTTGCAACTTGATGATCAATTTTTTGAACAACTTTGGAGGCAATTTAGTAATCAACTTTTTAGAGAACTCTATTGGCAACTAAAGGAAGATTTAAATGATTAATAAACAGGAGAAAAATAATGAATTATTATGATAATAACAATTATCTTGAGTTCGTGGTTTACATCCACGAAGGGGAAAAAGAAGGCACAAGAGAACCAGAAATAACTTCTATTCAAGGGTGCTCTCAATTAAACCCAAATCAATTACATAAATTTTTAGGATGTTGGGATTTATGTCTTAAAGAAGGATTGGATAAATTGCCATTAGAAAGATTTTACCTTTTCCGAATAAAATGGATTGACTGGGGAGTGACGCAATATACAATAGAGAAGTGTGAAGATGTTACTGACCATCCAACAGAGGCTTATAGAATACATTAGATAGGATTAAAATGAGTATATTAAAAAATGCGGCTACTTGTTTGGAATATTACTATGAAGAGAGCATACCAAGTCAAGAGACGATTGGTATGCATGTATATATTGACGCCATCAGAGAAGCCCACGATGTGATAGAGGACATTCTGAAAACTTATCCAGAACTAAGTGAATTGCATAAAGAGAAATTGAAGAAATTATTATCTGAAGAAAGGTTCTAAAATGAGAAGCCCAGCAGTAATATCAAAAGAAATTGAGAATCTTAATAAAGAGTTAAAAGAGTCGATCAAAAGAATTCCATTAAGGAAAGATTTACCTCATAGTGAATTAAGTTTAAAGGTTCAATTTCTCGTAGAGGATTGTTATCTTAAAAATAAAACTATTAAATATATTGACTATGACAAAAAAGAAGCTATTATAGGTGAAGCCATTGAAACCTATTATGGTTATAAGGTTCGTGATGAAATAATGGGTTGCGATGAAGATTAAAAGAAATTAGGGGATAATTTATAATGCTTACACCAGAGGGTAAAATAGATTGACAAACACATCTTTTAATTTATAATAGATGATTAGGAGAAATAACATGAATAAAGAATCAATCATAAATGAGTTAACTGGATTGGCGTATAGAATTTCTAAAGGTGAAGTTCCTCAAAGCACAAGTTTAGAATTTGGTGCAGCCCAACAAATTTTAGAAATAGTCAGAAGGTTAAAATCTAACGAAAATGAAAATGAAAGTAACTACCACCATGGCTAATTATAACAAGGAGAATGTTTTATTGGTGTTAGTTCCACCTATAATGTTAATGTTTATTATTTTATATTTTATATTTCTATTAATTTTTATTATTGTTGAAGTTTTATTATATCCAATATTAGCACCTATAAGTTTATTATTTGGGTACAAGTATTTGCCAATCGTGGCAATGAGTTTTGATGAATATGAATATGGTAATATGACTTATATGAAACATTTTACACGAAAGGTATAATATGAAAAAGATTTTAATAAATAACGCTTTACCTATTTTTTTGGTGCTGTTATTTTTTGTTGGTTTGGCTAAAGGTTGCGCTTTTATTATAGAAAAGGATAAAAAACAAAAACAAGAATTTTTAGAGAACGCAGCGAATAATCCAAGAGTGACTATCATTGATGCCAACACTTTTGAGATAGGGTTTATTACAGGGGTTAAAGATGAAGACCGGGCGGCATTTCTCCGCAGGAATAACTATGAAGTAAAATCCTCAAGTAAGGATCGCTGGGGATATTATGTTTACATTGTCTCCCCTAGAGAAGTAAAGACAGAAGAATGAACGGAATAAATATTTATGAAGTGAATCATGTGGTTCAAGAATTACCAGACCTTTGGGGATGACTGGTTTATTTTGCAGAATTAAATGTATTGCTTTTTAAGAAATCTAATTTATAATGGTAGAAATCAACATGTACCTTTGGATAAGATACCGAAAAGACCAAAGGTTAAAATACCAACACCAAAAAAGGAGAGTGAATAATGGAAAATGACCCAAGAATGGAACATATTAAAATGGAAGAAATTGTCACTAATGATGTTGATTATGATAGTACACCAACAAAAAGAAAAATTATTATAAAATTATCTGAAGATATTATTCAAACAATGAATTTAGATTTAAAAAATAATAATGTTGATGAGTTCGATTCTATTACTGATCTTATTGAATTGGAAATGGTATATCAGTTAGGTATGATATTCCCAGCGTGGAGAGAAAAACTCAAAGAAAAATATCCAAAGCAATTTGGTGTAATCGGTGTAGAACCTTTGTGGGAGTTATCCACCGAAAGGGAGAGTGAATAATGTTTAATTGGTTTAAAAAGAAATCTAATATTAAAGGTTGTTATGAAACGGATATGCCTATTCAATACAAAATGACTGATTTAGATATTGCTATGGAAAATGTTAAATCGTATTATTCCGAAATAAACACCAGAAATAAAGAAATATTACAAGATTTTATTAGAATGTCTGAATATTTCCGTGATTGGGTATGTGCGGAAACAAACATTCATCATCATGACATAAAAATAAGTCATGTATATAACGAGGATTCATTTTGTAATCCAGAAGTTACTTTAACTATTCCTGTCAATGAAAAACAAGGATTTACTTTTAGGATGGGATACAGAGAAACCTATAAGAGAAATTGTAAGGAAATTGCCGATTTTGTTTATAAAAGACAAAAAGCCGCAGAAAATGGCACACAGAAATCGTTTGAAAAACTAAAGGAAACTTTGGATAAGGGTACAAAAATAGAAATTGATTTAAACCAATTATTAGAAAGTTTCAAAGAAACTCATTTTTGTTATGACGACAATGGTAAAAAAACCTTTACAGCAAATGGCAGTTCCGACGAATGGAAATTTTGTAATATTATTTATGACATACTAATTGATAATTTTGGTAGAGAACGATTAATTGAAATGTTGGAGGAGAAGAATGATGACTGATTTAGTAAAAATAGTAACAGAAAACCCAAGACGAGTGTGGAAACTTGAGGTCGGCGGCTGTAAAAATCAAAGAGAATTTGATTTGGTTTTTAATTCAGCGAAACAAATAGTTGATCAGATTGATAAGAATTATGACGAAATGGACGCTTTACAATTAGCGGAAAATACACAAAGAATTGACATTTTGATGACTATCATAAGTAACATGCAAGATGATATTTTGAAGTTGCATAACAGAATCAAAGAGTTAGAAGATGCTCAACCATATGATGGTTATAGTGATGAAGGGGATTATTAATGACTAAAATTAAAGTAACGATTCCATTTGGAAATGGACCAAACCGCAATGGTAGATGTTACTCACCAGAAGTAGTTAAACAAATGGTTGATAATATTATACAAAATAAATTTCCAGTTACTAATCCAGTCACCGAAATAACATCGTCGGTTGAAGAAAAAGATATTATTGGTTGGACAAAAGAAGCAGATTATAATGAAGATGGAAACCGAATAGAATTGACTTGTGATATTAATTCTGAAGACGTAATTACTTTACTTGAAAGTGGCTTTAAAATAGTCCCCAACGGAATAGGTGATATTGATTCAGAAACTAAACAAGTAAAAGATTATTCTTTAGTTCAGTTTTCAATAACTAATGATAGTGCTTTTGTAACTGATATTGATTTTGATGGGGAGAGTGAATAATGAAAGACACCATAGAACAATTTTTGAAGGATTATAAAGATGGAAATTTGTGAGAATGATATTATTGAGGGTGATAGTGGACTATATAGAGTCCGTTATGATTGCTCAGATCATATGACCCCATATAGTTTGTCACCAATAACCAAAAAAGGAAAGTGGGATCATAAAAGACCAGAGATTGGGTCATTTAACTATCAATGGATGGTTAATAATACTATAAAAAATATGAACGGAAGAAAAGTAGGTTGTGTTAAAGTAGTCACTAAAGAAAAAATAAAATTTTATAAGGATGGTAGCGAATAATGGAATCTTTAATAGGTAAGAAATTAGTAAAACAAGAAGACATTCGTGTGGGTAGATTTAATACCATAACCTCTACTAAAAACACATATTTAATTGGATTTGGAGATAGTGATTCTGGATTGAATTCACTTATGTTAAAAACTTATATTGATAAAGATTTAGTTGAATGTGTAGAATTATTTAATAAGGAAAGAAATGACTGAATATATATTAAAATATACAACAAGCGAAGATAATAGTAACGATACGTCATGGCACGAAACGCATGGCTACGGCATTGGTTGGTTTTGGAATCGTCCTTCCGATGATGCTAAAATATTTGCTTACGAGTTAGATTCTGTTAATATTAAGTTCTCTGACTTTCCAAATTTAGATTCCGAAAAGATTGAAGAATTGGTTTCTCGTTTTACTGAAGCGAGAAGAATTGAAGAAGAAAAACGAAGAAAGTATCTTGAAAAAAATCCAATTAAGTTTGAGAATTTCACTATGCCGAAGTTTAAAAATGGGTTTCCAAATTTAGATATTAATGATATTGTAGGAGTTGAAGATGGGAGTTGACCATTCATGGCGATGAAGACGGAGACGGAATGGTAGTTGAGTCAAGAAAGATTAAATGTGAAAAGAGAACTTTGGATACTAAATGGGTTTATGAAGGTAAAGATGATATTGAACCAGCATATATCTATGTCCCTTACAAAATAGAAATAAGAGAAAATGATGATTGAAATTAAAACTAAAATAAATTCATTAAAATATGAATTGCCAGTCCATACTTTAAAAAATAAAAACAATATATTTAAAAGATTATTCATGGGCAAACCAAAGTATGAAGAAATTAAATTTACAGGAAGCCCTGAATTTGAACCACTCACTTTAACTATTACAGATGAAATAAATTCTAAAGAGTGGATTTTCGAATCATATACTATTGGTAAAAAGAAATTTGACTACAAGAAGAATCTCAAGGTGTTTGACAAAAAGGGAAATGAATATCATCTTTATGGTTGTTTTCCTATTGATGTCAACGGAGAATCTGTTAAAATTTGTTATGATAGGTTTACGAAGAATAAAAAGATGATTGTGTCTGGACAAGGACTTATATGGGAGTAGGTAGAATAGTAAATGATTTCTATAATGGACTTTCTTATGAAAGTTTAGATGAGTGGGCTAAAAATCAAAGAAATTTGGAATCCCCAGAAGTGGATTGGAAACCAGTAGACCTTTGTATTTCCATGTGCTGTTATGCGAAAATAAACAGAACAGATGATGGCGATTACTGCACATGTTGTGGTGGAAGAATGTCTGGGAGTTGAAAGATGACTGAAGAAAACGAATTTTCAAAACATAAAAATTACTTTAAAGAACTTTTAATGTTAGTATCGTGTCAAGATAGTTTCAATACTTTGGCAGAAAGGTGGGAAACTGATTTCCCAGATCAACCTATTCCAGAAGGTTTCAAAAACATGATGGATATTCAGTTTGAATTCATGAGAGGAATGTTGGAACAGAATAATGTTGATGTGACTCTATAATTAATCAAAAACCAGTTGACAATATTAAACTTGAATTTATAATAGATGAAGAGGAGTTGAGAAATGAAACCAAAATATCATGTAGGTGATACTCTTTATAGAAAAGACACCAAAAAGAAAGCAACTATTCTGGAAATTAAGTATGTGACATTTGCTCCAAGTATGGATTTTCAACCAGATTATCCTATTCTTTGTTATATACTTTCCGAACCTATTAATTTTAAAGAGATGTGGAGTGACATATACATTTCAGTTGAAATTGTTGACAAAGATGAAAACTATTGTGACTTTAAAGTTTCTGGTGAACCAAAATATCATGCAGGAGACAAGATTGAATGTTTGAAAACTGGAAGGGTGGTTCGTATTGATTTGGTATCTGCTGGTAAAAACTTTGGGAAACCTCCTTACAAATATCATGTAACTCCTTGGTTGTTCCATCAAAATGAAGATGGTTATCATTGGTGTGAGCATATTGATGGTAATGTATTTATTCAAAAAACCGATAAAGAAGTTTCTACGGATAAACCTAAATATAAAGTTGGGGATTTGTTAAAATATCAATCTAATGATAATCCACCAAGATTTTTTCTTATAAGTAAAATTGAAGGCAATAAGTTTTATGGTTTTCATGAAAGTGCGATTACTATCAATGGTGAGTTGATTACTCGTTTGGATAATAATAAAAATTATAGTTTAGCATCAGAAAAAGAAAAACAAGAGTGGATTGAAAACCAAGGCGAATTTCATAAAGGTGAGTATATAATCCATAAAGGAGTTGGGTACAGAATTGATGGAAAATCTATTCTAATTGAAAATGAAAAGGCAGCAGTTTATTATTCTATTGATAAAGAATATAATAACTTTACTTTTCTTATAGAAGATGGGGATAAAGAGTTTAGAAGAGAATTTCCAAAATATGAATGTTCTTGTATGACAGGTCACAATGACCTTGGTGACACCATTATCAATGAAACCAAAGAAGCATATATCAATAGAAAAGCGATGGAATTTTATCTTATGACTTTTAAACATTATATGGAAAAGGGTGGGGATGATATAAAACAAGTTACTGAAATAGCTTCTAAAGCCGCTGATGAGTTTAAAATTAAATTTGGAATAGGAATTAAACCAATTCCTCCAGAATTTGACAAAGTTATTGAAGAAAATTTTTGGAATTTGTTTTGATAAGAAATATACTTTAAAGGAATATAGAAAATGAATGATGAGCAATATAAAGACACTATGAAGTCGCTTAAAAGTAACTCTACTCTAAATCATGATAATATGATTTATGTGTCCGACGATGAACTAACGTTACTCAAGAGGAATAGAGAAGTCCAACAACACGAAGAATATCAATACCTGCATTTGCTTGAAGATATTATGGAGAATGGAAGTGATTCTGATGATAGGACTGGTGTTGGCACCCGAAAGATTTTTGGAACCCAACTCAAGTTTTCTTTGCGTGATTCCTTCCCTATTCTCACTACGAAGAAAACCTACTGGAAGGGTATTGTTGAAGAACTACTTTGGTTTATTCGTGGTGATACTAATGCCAACCACCTAAAAGAGAAAGGTGTTCATATTTGGGATGGAAATACCACCAGAGAGTTTCTTGACAAGCAAGGTCTTAAATACCCAGAAGGGTTTATCGGTCCCGGCTATGGTTGGCAATGGCGTAACTGGAATGGTGGATATGAAGTGTTTTGGGGAGCGGGTGGAAATAATAGAGCAAGAACTATTTATGGTCAGAATGGTATCGACCAACTTTCGGAAGCACTTGAAAAGATCAAGAATAAGCCAGATGATAGAAGAATCTTGGTGTCTGCTTGGAACCCTTCTCAAGTTCCAGAAATGGCTTTGCCGCCTTGTCATCTACTTTTCCAATTCCAAGTAAGCAATGGGGAGTTGCATTGTCAGTGGTATCAAAGGAGCGTAGATTCTTTTTTGGGGCTTGGATTCAATATAAGTAGTTATGCTCTACTTACATGTTTTTTTGCTAAAGCAGCCGATTTAACTCCTGGGTCTGTAACTTTCTGCGGCGGGGATACACATATCTATAAGAACCATTTTGATCAAGTTAAAGAACAACTATCAAGAACTCCGTATGAATTCCCACAATTAGAAATACCAGATATTAAAACAATTCAAGATATTGAAAATCTAACATTGGAGGATTGTAAATTGGTTGGGTATCAGAGTCACAAGGCAATTAAAGCTGAAATGGCAGTATGACCTTGACATCAATTAAAATAAATTTATAATATGCTTGTGAGGAGAAACAATGCAATATAAAATTGTGAAATGCGCTTATTATCGTTCAAACAAAGAAATTGAGAGCGAATGGCACGAGGTCCAATATCTTTCTAACCGAAAGAAGTGGCTTCTTTTTGGTGAACGTGTTTGGAAAACTTTTAAGCATAAGATGTATTCTTCTGGTGGTCCTTTTTTCACTGAAATGAGATTTAATGACGAGATGGAAGCCAGAGAATTCATCAATAAATGCCAATCTGATATTCCGTCTGATACGATTGTTAGAAAAGAAGTTTGGACTCTTTTAGGATAAATTATGACCATTTATATACAAACTCCTAAAAAGGAATTAACCAGAGAAGAATGGATTGAACAATATCGTTTGTCTGAAGAATTTTCTTGGGGAATTGAAGATGATGGTAAAGGTAAAGGTAAAGTAGTTAATATTTACAACTACGGAAAACTTGTAATGAGTTTGAGTGGCTATGAAGTGCTTGAAATGATGGGTAAGCGTTTTGTAGAAGAACACACAAAAAGATGTAATAGTGAATGTAATAAGCCACATTATAGGTGGATGGAGGGAAAATGACTAAAGATGAACTAATAACCAAACTTAATGAGTTGCCAAATTTACCAGTAGTGGTTGAATTGGATTGTGATACTCTTAGATCAAAAGATGTTAAAAATATAGAGGTTAAGAAAGTTAAAAAACTTAAAAAATTTGATTATCACTTGCAGGAGTATGATGATTCAAATCGTTCTTTAGAAAGAGTCGATTCGCAACCAATTATAGAAGTGATTTGGATTTCATAATGCCTAAATTAAAAACACATAAAAGCGACAGAGAGCGGATTTGTAGGTTATGTGAAGAACCTATTGATAAAGGTAAAACTTCAATTATAATTGAGGGGTGTAAGGTTGGGAATAAGAGACGAGATATTCATTTCCATACCAGTTGTTTATATGATGGCTTACAGAAGTTAAGTGAGGAGTTAACAAGATGATTGAAATAGATTGGCAAAATAAAGCAGAAAATCTTTGGCAACTTTTAGATGACATTGATACTGCATCTGATATGTTCAAACCTAACGATGAAAAGTCTTATAAATCATTTTTTGACTATACGATGAAGAAGTGTGCTGAAAGAGGGAAATATATGAATTCTCTTGATGGGTATACTCTTACTGCTGTTGAAACTGAAAAATATGATTACGAGGTTAAAGAAAGAACTAGGTTACTACAAGAATTTGAAAAGCACAATAATGATACAATTCAATATGTTATACAAGAAAAAACAAAAGAAATGACAGAAGAAGAGAAAAGAGATTATCTCTTCAAGTGGAATCAATTAGTTCAACAAGAAATTGTTATGTGGATTTCTATTAACAAACCAGTTTCTAATGAAGATTTCGAAACTATGTGTCGTGTTAGGGGATTTGATAAAGCAATGAAAAATTACTTAAAGTCAGCACTTGAGTATGTATATCTAAAAGAAGGTACGAAGTTACCTTCTTCAACTTTCTTACCACCAAAAGAAAGACCCCAAGATGTTTGAAGAATCAAAATTTACTGATGATAATGGAAGAGAATTATCATTTGAAGAAATGATAACAGATGCTCAAGTTCAACAATCAAATAGACTTGCTGATGACACAGAGTGGTCAGATAAAATAACCATTCATATTCATTCGGTTATTAATGCTTTTATTTTAGGTGCCAATCAATCTTATCCATATTATTTTAATTATCAACTACCCCCAAAATTTGATGTTGTAATTAATAAAATGTCAAAACTTTTACACGAAGAGTTTAAAGAGCAAATAGAAACAAATCTTGAATGTGTTGAAATTAGTTTATTAAAATTAAAAGGAGTGTATAGACGACTTGCAATGTCTATTCCAGAGTATGTAGAGTGGAACGATATAGGAAATCCACAAGGAAGTAAATTCACATCAAGTATGAATATAGGAGAAATTGACACTGAACCTTCATTCATTGACTTGGATGTTCCTCCACATAATGCTGTTTTATATCTAAGGGATTGTGAAAGAGATAATAAACGATTTGATAAAGAGTTTGAAGAAAAATATGGAAGATTATAAAAATGATTATATTTGTAGATTTTGATGGAACCCTTCATAGGGAACATCATTCTAATTTTGATCTTTGGTCAGAGCCAAATGAAAAAGTAGTTAATCTTGTAAAAGAATACAAAGAACAAGGTCATGAAATAGTTATGTACTCTTGCCGTTCTAATCCACATATATGCGACCAAAAAGACGCAGACCTAATGGTTAAGTGGCTCAAAAGAAATGATGTTCCTTTTGATAGAATTGAGAGAGATAAACCTTACTTTGATATTATAATAGATGATAGAGCAATTAATCCTGATAACATTTGAAAGGAGTTTATCATATGCCAACATTAAATCAACAAAAGGTTTCTGATTTTAAGAAGTGGATTTCAACTTCAGAGATACAATTAAGTGATTTTAGTAATTATACCCAAGCAGAAGGTCAAAATTATTTAAGACAAGCTATTCAAAAAACTTCAAAGACTATCGGAAGTTTTAAAAAGAATTTTAGTTGGTGGAAGCATGATATTAAAGAAGAAGATCTTCATCATGCTGAGAGTTTATGCAAAAGGTTGACTGCGCTTCATTCTAAATTAGAATTAGAATATAAAAAGAAAGATTAACATGGGAATGTATGATAGAATAATTTTTGAAGATATAGAAGTTTTTAAGGAGTTAAAACAATTCAAGAAATTTTCTGATGTTGATTGGCAGACAAAATCTTTTGATTGTTTAATGGACACTTATATAATTGATAAAGATGGTTTATTATTCAGAAATTCTAATGATTGGGGTGAATATGCTGAACGAATTGATACAAGACCAAAACAAATAAACTATCATGGTATTGTTAATGTTGGTTTTTATAGTGTAACTGATAAGTGGGACAATAAAACAGTAAAAACTACTGATAGTGTTGAGTTGCACTTATGGTTTAATGAAGGTAAAATGTACAGAGTAGAAGTTGTTGAGTGTGAGCTTAATAATCACCATGAAAGAATGCAACGAGGCAACATGCTTGAACATATCAAAAATGTTATAAATGTAGATACGATTGAAGCACCAAAAAGTTTTCAAGTTTATGGTTTCACTATTAAACAAAAAGAAGGTGGTAGTGGAACCTCACTTTGGTCTGTTCAAAGAGTTGGTGATTTTTATATAGATATGTATGGTAATCCAACTAAGGAAGAAGTTTACCCTTTTATAACTTATCAAGATGCTTATGAAGCTTTAAAAATATTATGTGAAGAAGTGCAGAGTGGAAAATATGATAACAATGAAATATTAACAAGGCGACCAACATTCTGAGTTTTAATAAATAGTATTAAGGGGAAATAAAATGGATACATTAAAAAACATTGTGGCATATACTTTATATCCACTATTAATGTTAAAAAAATAATTTAACATTAAAACATCGCTTGACATTGTGGTTATATAATTTATAATATAATCATAATGGAGATACTATGCAAGCCGATTTCAGCCTGTTTAAGAGCACTTGGTCAAGACCTATGCAAGTCCACTATTCAGAGTCAAAGTCCTCAGAAAAGCTAATTCCTGCCCATTCAGACTACTATCTGAACCCTATCCCATCTTTCATTACTGACTGTGATGATATTTACGTCCACCTTGAGGCAAAACAAAAAGAATTGGCACTATTTAAATACCGTCAAGATTTTATTAAGGAGATTAAAGTTGCCTAACACATTTTTTACCAGCGATAACCACTATTTTCATAAAAACATTATAGCTGCTTGCAATAGACCATTTGCGAATGTTGATGGTATGAATACTAAGATGATAGAAAATTGGAATAGTGTAGTTGATAAAACTGATACTGTTTATTGTCTTGGTGATTTCTCTTTTGGGAACTTCAAAGATACATTAGATGTTTTCCATAAATTAAATGGTGCTCAGAAGTTTTTAATTAGGGGCAACCATGATGGTAGTAACGTTACAAGACTTCCTTGGACTCATCAATATGACCAAACTGAAGTGAAGTTCGGTGATTATCGTTTCTGGTTAAACCATTATCCAAAGAAGTCATGGAATAAGAGCTATCATGGAGCGTTCCATTTGCATGGTCACATTCACGGACAGGGTGAATATTGGGCAGATGGTTTATCTTGTGATGTTGGGGTTGATATGTGGGATTATAGACCAGTATCAGCAGACAAACTAGTAGAGTGGTTTAATATGTTAAAACCATTACAAGAGGCTAATGGTCACTTTATGTGGAAGGGTAAACCATTTGAAGATTTACAAGTTGTTTATTATGAACAAATTAATAGGATGGCGAAAAAGATATGAACAATGAAACAGACCATTTAACCATTATGCCTATATCAGTAATAGATATTGAGAAAAGGGTAAAAACTGAAACAGATGAAAAAATAGCAAACCGCAGAAAAGGTGAAGACCATAATAAATCAAGTAGCAGGGCTAACTACTCACCTTTTCCTAATGAAATTGCTACTCTTTGTTATGAGTTTTTCTTAAAGGGTAGTGAATTAATATTTGACCCATTTGCTGGTTGGGGAGAAAGACACGCTAAAGCAAAAGAGTGTGGCTTAAATTATTACGGAATTGATAGCTCACAAAAAGCTATTGATAAAGCTAAAGAAGAATATGGCGTAGATAATCATTTAGGGAATTCACTTAAATATGATATTCCAAAGTTTGATGGACTACTTACATGTCCACCTTATTGGAACCTTGAGAAGTATGACGATGACTATGGTATTGATCGTTGTAAGACTTGGGATAAATTTATTGATCTATATGAAAGAATTCTAAAAAGATGCTACGATAAAGCTGAAGATGGAGCTACTTTTTGTATTATGGTAGGTAACTGGAGAAAGAAAGGTATCTACTATGATTTACAGTTTGAAACTGATAGAATTTTAAAAGGTTTAGGTATGACCACTATTGATAAAATTGTGGTAAGTCGTAAGAAAATTTCTAAAATAAAAATTATGTTACCACAGTGTAAACGATTAGGTTACTCTGTTAATGTTCACGAACACTTATTAGTTTATAGAAAAATATAAGATTAGTTGATTAAAACAAAAATCATTTATAATAGTTATTAGGAGATAATTATGTATGCAACTTTAATAGCTGCTTGTGACTTTAATAAAATAATTGGTAATTCTAATCAAATTCCTTGGAATATTAAAGAAGACATGAAACATTTTAAGGAAACTACTACAGGTAATACAGTTATAATGGGTAGAAAAACTTGGGAAAGTCTTGGTGAGAAACCATTGCCTAATAGACATAATATAGTTATTACAAGAAACTTTATTAAATACCGTTCTACACAACAACCACAAGGAGTCATTTTTGTAGGTTCACTTGAAGAAGCAATCCAAAATAGTTTACCAGATGAACAACGTTTTATTATAGGTGGCTCACAGATTTACCAAGAAGCAATTGAAAAAGATTATGTTGATCGTGCTTTAATTAGTTTAGTTAAACGAACCTTTGTGGGTGATGCTGTATTACCACAGTTAGGTGTCGAATGGGTAACTGATAAAGTCACTGATTATGAAGATTTTACACTTTTAGAAATGAGGAAGATATTATGAAAATTAATAGGATTATAAACGAAACCGTTATTATGAGTGGTGAGGAAGTAGAAAGCTTTATAACCAAATATATTACAAAAAAGACAGGTAAGAAGGTTATTAATGTTGAACTTGACGGTGAAGATTATTTAATTAAACTAGAACAAATAATTGAAGCAGATGAGGTAACTGAATGAAACCAAAAGAGTCATTTGGGTCATTTGAGTCTGACCTTATATTCTTTGCTATTAAAGCTACTAGGTCAACAGGTATAGAAAAGTTAAAATATCTGAAACAATTAAAGAATCTAGCTAGTTGTGAATATACTTATTACAAAAAGAAAAAGGAGAAGTAAATGCCTTACATAAAACAAGAAGATAGAGAGAAGTTTGTAGATGGGGATTTGGGTTCCAAAGTATCTCTTATGCAACTTATCGGTGAAAGATGTAATAATGCTGGCGAATTAAATTACGCATTCACTGTTATTGCTCAAACTTACCTAAAAGAAAAAGGTCTACGATACCAAAATATTAATGATATTGTCGGTGCCTTAGAAGGTGCTAAAATGGAAATGTATAGACGCATTGCCGCACCTTATGAAGATACTAAAATTGCTGAGAATGGAGACGTAAATGCGTTAGATATTCCAATTGAAGATGTTGTACAACTTGGGGAAGCTTAAATGCGTCTAGAGAATAGAGTACCAAAAACATATGTTATATCAGAATCAAAAATAAACGAAGATACTTTAAAATCTGCTTTAAGTGATTTTGGATTCAGTAAATATGAACAAGAATGGAAAGAAAAAAATAAGGGAGTAAGAGTTTCTGATAATGAAAAACTACCAGAAACTCTTGTTAAGTTAATTACAAAAGGTTCCCATAATTTAACAAACCAAGAAGTAAATCTTGGTCTTGTTGCTAATGAATCTGTGTTTTTGAAACATTCAATCATAACTGTTATGTTTAAGGATATATCTCTTAATGTTAGTACAAATATTTCATCAGATAATATTAAAAACTATGAAATTTTGAAATCTAATATAGATAAAGATAAAATTAGTTTTTGGGTTCCAGGATTTATTGAAAAATCCAAAGCTGCTATGATTGATTATGGTCTAGCTTTTGATGATATAACCAAAAGAATAAAAAATATAATTGATGAATTTGAAAAAATAAACACTAACCAAGAGGAAATGCAACATCTTAGTAATTTATTAGTTCAACTTTACCCACAAGCAATACAAATTGATGCTGTAATGTCCTGTTCTTTATATGAATGGAGAGATATTATTTTAAGATTTAGTCAACCATATAGGTTAGATGAAGAAAGATATATATTTTTATATTTATTAAGAGATTTTAAAAGAAGATACCCATCAAGCTTTCAAGATATAGTTATAGAAAATATTTCTAGTAATGAAGTATTTGGAGTAGACACTTTAGATTCAGATAATTCTATTTGGAAAAACTTTAGAGCAGTCAAGAAGCGAACTTAAATTGTCTTTTAACTTTTTTCTGCGCCTTTTTATCTAGAAAATTATTAATTATTTTTTTAACTTGATAAGAACTAGGATGACTCTTAGTTCTTATCCAACGTATATATTGGGAATAAAGCCAATGACATTCCAATGATTTCGGTGTTCTAAAACGCTCTACTTGTTTTATGGGTATAAGGTAGTGTAAAACCTTATGACAGGTTGTGCAAATGTACATGGTTTCTCTAATTGAGCCACCTTCAGATTTTGGTTTCCAGTGGTGCTGGGTCATATCATTTTCATAAACTTGTCTTTTGCATACTGGACAATAAGTTAAATTGTCTCCCATAATCCTCCTAATTATTATATAGTATCAGAACAAACTTTGTCCCAACTATGTTTTAAAATAGTTTTTTCTGCTTGACTGGGGGTTTTTTTATACAAACTAGTTTCACTAATTTGTGGAATTTCTGGTTGGGGTATACAAGGTAAGTTTAATTCAGAATCTCTATCATAAAAGTTGTCAGTTGATTCGTTTTCTATTCTAAATTTAATAGTAAATCTTGTATATTCACCATAAACGCTTGATACTTTAATTTTAGCCCCCATCAAAATACAATAATCTAAACAAGTAGCTAATCCTATTCCATGAGCTACTTTATCTTTAGTTTTTTTAGTAGTAAATCCCAATTTAAATATATTTCTAAGAACATCTTCTTGTAACCCACTGCCATTATCTTCAATAATAAGTGTGTTTTTTCCGTTACCATATATTTTTATTATTAAATTTTCAAGAGTATCAGTATTATGATCTATACTATTTTTAACAATATTATAAATTATTTGAGAGAGAAGCATAGGAGAATGAAAACAATCAAATGTTAAAGATGAAATTTGTATATTTAAATTTTCTCTATCAATAAAACCTTTAATGTGATTATCTATAAGGTTTAGTTGTCCCCATGATAACACTGTATCACCTAAACAAGTATTAAATACACTATATTGTTTTAGTTGTTTAACATTTTGACTTAAAGCTTTAAACACATCACTACCCTGTTTACAAGCCATATCTATTCTATCTAGATAATATTCTATATCTTTTATATCAAAATTCTCCTTAAGTAATATTCTCTTTATAAGTGGGGTTATGTTAGCTATACCACCAATCCAAGGAGAAACTTCATGATTTATACCAGATATAATATTAGAAAAATGAGTATTATAAGAAACCATTTCTGAGAACTTCTGTTCAACTGTTTCTTTTAGTGTTAGTATTCTATTTTGTTTTTCTTTTTTAGGCTTTAAAACAAATAATAACATCCAAACAATTATTAATGTTTGAATTATTATTAAATAAACCATTAACAAACCTCGTTGAGTGGAATCATGGGTATCTGTTCTTTTTCAATAAAGTTAACAAGATCTTCCATTACTTCATACATTTTACTCAACGAAGGGTAATTATACATAGTCAGTGTTCTGATAGTGGATTCGTCTTTGCATCCTGTCAAAAATATAAACTTACCTAGTTTGTCATGATGTTTTTCAGCAAAATTTATTCCGTTTTTTCCGTTTTTTAGGATAATATCTAAAATAGAATACTGGAAAGGTCCATATTTATTAATATATTTTTCAGCATCATAATAATTATTACAATGATAAACTGTATATCCTTCCATTTCCAATCCTCTAATTATTATGTCAGCGAAGAAATCATGATCTTCAAGATAAAAAATAGTTTTACTCATAAATTTAGCCCCACCCATTCAATAATCATTTTAGTTATTTCAGCAATAGCCGCACCACCAATAAGAATGGTTACAGAAATTCCTCTCTTTTTCCATTTTCTTTTTACAATTGTATTTATACCTCTTTCTTCTAATGCATGTCCCATTAGTAAATTAAGAGTTTCTAATAAATCATGATACTGATCGGTATTTTTGTCTTCATCTGAGAAATCATCAAGAATACCTTCAATTTCAAAACGTAATTGAACGATTCTTTGTGAGGCAATTTGCCAAGGATTAGTTGCTTTTTTCCTAGTAGCCATACTTTTATTTATAATTATTATCAAATAAAAAAGCCCCCAAAATAATGGAGGCTTTTTTAAATACTATTTTTAGTAATTTTTAACTAAAGAATGATTTGAAAAAAGTATTTTTAACATTTTCTTCAAAGTCTTCTTCTTCTTCGCCAACAGCAGGAACGTCTAGTGATTCATCGTCTATAGGTTCTTCTAACCCTTCTTCACCTTCAACATCACCAATTTCTGGTTCAATTGGTTCTTCAATTGGTTCATCTGATACAAATGGTTCAGAAGTAGTTGGTGAAATATCAGATGCGCCACCGAAATCGCCTTCTGGTGGAGCATCCATTGCTACTGGTTCAACTGGAGCGGTAACAGGTGCCATAGGAGATTCAACTGGAGGGGTCACTCCCATATTAGGCATTTGATAATCACCAGCGGCAGTAATTTCAGATATACTATTAGAGTCGATAATTGCACCAGAGGCTGCTAAGTCTTGAACTTTTAATAATGCTCTGTCAATATCTTCTGGAGAACTTCCTACAGCCCAATTTAATAGACTTTTAAGAACTTCTACGTCAACACTAACAGGAACAGATTGTGTGACTTGTGGTGCGTCTGGATAGAAAGGCATTTCTGCTTCTGTCATTAAACGTTTTAGTCTTTTTGCCCAAGTACTTGTTTTCATTTTCAACTCCTATTTACTTACTTAAATGTCTGCTTGCAACTCTCATTGCTTCTTTGAATCTTTTTAAGTTTCCAGCTTTTTTAGCTAAACGGAAAGATTCTCTAACATAAGATTCTTCTTCCGTATCCATATCGTCTAATTCTTCGTCTCCCATTTCTGGTGTAACTGGAATTTCTTCTTCTGCCCCACCACCATTAAGAACTGCTTCCCATTGGTCAAGAGTAAGTTCAACTTCATCGTCTTCAACTTCACCACCTAGTTCATCTTCTAGGTCATCCTCACCACCTAGTTCATCTTCGCCATCTAGTTCATCTTCTAGGTCATCTTCTTCATCTTCATCTTCATCTTCTAGATATTGATCAAGGTTCTCTTCCATTTCTGGTTCTTCAATATCCATTTCTTCGCCATCTAGTTCATCTTCTAGGTCATCTTCTACATCTTCTTCATCTTCTAGTTCTGCACCAGTTTCACTAGCAGCGGCAGAAAGTTCAGCAGGGATAGCACCTTTAACTGAAACCATAACTTCTAGATCTGGGTAAGCGGCTTGAATTCTACTGATTAAGTCTCCACCCATATCAAGTCCAGCATCACCAGTTGCGTCAACATCGTCCATTCCATCAACACCATCAACAACATCAATGTCTTCTAGATCTTCCATTTCGTCTTCGTTTAGACCTTGATTTCCTTTACATCCCTTTTTATTAGCGGCAGCATAGAATTTCTTTCCAGATGCTTTTCTTCCTTTAGCTGAGATATAGTGAGAAGAACCTTCTTTCTTAGCCTTCTTACCTAATTTTGTTTCAGTGTTTGCAACGTCAGTTGAATCAGTTGCATCGGCAGCCCCTTCTTCTTCCTTTACTTCGTCGTCTTTCTTACCCTTCTTTTTATCTTGGTGAGCTTGAAGTCCTTCAGGTAGTTTACCTTCGTTAAGTGGTGTTTTTCCAAAATTGTCAATCTGTTCCTCAACAGATTCCCACAATCTTCTCATTTTATTAAAATCTTGCATAGTATATCCTCCAGTTTTAAATATGCTATTATTATTTATACCCATTATACATTATGCTTGATTATTTTTGAAATAAAATAAAATATATAAAGGAGAAGAATATGGAAAAGAAGAAACTTGATTATTATGATGCTACAACACCTTACATTGATAGATCAATAATTGATGGAAAAGATATTGCAATATGGTTAGTAGATTTATTGCATAATGGTCATATTGTTGGTACCATTTCTTCTAACAATAAACTAGAAATTAAAAAATACGCTAAAAGATGGGTTAGTGACTAAATACCCATCCCCTTTAATAATAACATTCTTTTATTTGATTCTTCTTTTAATGGATAATATATACTTCTTAAAACTGCTTTAGTTGAATTTGAATCTTGAGATTTCTTTGCATAACTCTTTAACCACTCAAAAACTATAGGTACATATGTTACAATATTTTGATCTATGAATTTTCTGGAACTACAATCTTCAGTTAATTCGCCTTCTGGATCAACATAAGAACGAACTAGATAAGTATCTTTTAGACCTTCAGAGAGAATTGTATTTTTAATGTGTGTTTCTTTTACGTCTTCAAGTGCATTTATTGATTGTTGATTAAGAACTTTAAATAAATATGAACGTTTCTTTGCTTCTTTAATTTCTTCATCAAAACTACCATCAAAGCTATTAAATAGATATAGACCAAAGTTTTTCAAAAACCTTACATCAGATTCATCTAGGAGTATTATATTTTGTATATTAACTTGTTCATTCAGTTGCATGTTTTAACCCTCTTACTTATTTATAGTTATGTTTAATAAAAATAAATTATATCATAATAAAGAGTATATTGAACGTGAGTTTTTAAGACCCGCCGCTGAGAGTTTTTGTAATAGTTTAGTTGCTTTGTATGGAATGAGTCACTGTGTGGTAACTGATGTTGAATTAACTGATGAGGGTGAAGGGAAAGTAACCGTTATATTTTTTGAATTAGATGAAGGTTGGTTTATTAATAGAGAAATAATATTAAAAATTAATAATGATAATAACAATTTTTTATAAATGACTTGCTTCTGGCTAGAATTATTTTATAATAGTCAAAAGGAGAAAGCATGTTATTTAAGAGAACCGAAAAAATTAATACTAAAAATGAACATGAGATTATACAAGAAGTTTTAGGTAAACGTTTATGTGAACTTTTAGCTGAAAATAATGCTTTTTTGGCTGGTGGTGCTATTACCAGTCTATTCACTAATTCAAAGATTAATGATTGGGACATATTTTTTCAAACACAAGAAGAATTTAATGTTGTTAGAACTATATTTAGTAGACTTAATAAAATTAACGCTCAAGAAAAAGTTGGGTTTAGTAAAATTGAACTAATAACTGAAACTAGTAACGCAGCAACCTTTAAAGTTCCATCAGAAATGCATATGCGTCAAACTCATGAATCTTATGGGAAATCTTATGCTGTAGATGATAATTTTATAATTCAGTTATGTCAAAAAGATTTTTTACCTATCAAGGAGGCACTTGCTAGGTTTGACTGGACATGTGTTATGGGAGCTTATGAATTTAAATCTAAAGAATTTTATTTCCACCCTAATTTTTTTCCAGATAACTCTCGTAAGAGTTTAGTTATTAATGAAAATTGTCATAGTCCATTCTCTGCTTATTTTAGGCATAATAAATATAAGGAGCGTGGTTATACTATTAGTTTTGTTGAAGAATTTAAAATGTTAATGATGTTAAATGATGTTAAATTTGAAACTTGGGAAGAATTTTTAGATAGTGTTAGTCTTTTACCTAATTATAATATTATTCAACGAATTAAAAAGCATATAAAAACTGTTAATTCTAGTGATAAGGGTAGAAACAAAATGAAAGAGCAATTCTCACTTAAAGATTTTGTCATGTATATTGAAACAAACCCATTCGAAGAATCAGAAGGAAAAGAAATAGAACATAATTTCCTAATTCAAAATAATTTCCTATTTGATACGGATATTTAATCTTTTGATGTGATCCCACCACCCATTAAATCCTTATCAGTTCTTTTCTTAAGCATATAACTTGCAAGAAAAAATAAGGCTCTATAATGTTCTTTTTCTTCAATAGAATCATAGAATCCTTCAACAAAATCCGCTAATTTAGATTCATCAAATATATTAAAAAAGTTTTCGTCGTAGTTTAAAGAATTTTCTATGTAATCATCTACATCAAATTCTAAACTTTTAATAAAACCTTTAGATGCTTCTACTAGTCCAACTTCATAATCTTCAGACCTTTGTTTAATAATAACATAAATAGATTCTAAAAATATCTTTAATAATTTAGAAAATTCTCTACCATTTGTATTCTCATACTGCGATAGAATAGAGTTTAAGTCACCAGTCACAAAAGCCTCACCAATAGCCCCTAGAAGGCTATTGGTTGTTTGTTTAATGGACTTTGGAGTAATACCCATCATCATAGATGCTTCGGTAAAAAGTCTCGTTATACGGCTTTTAAACGGCATATCCAAGTTCCTCTCCAAGTTCCTCAATGGTTACATCAAAGTTCTTTTTAATGTATAAAGGGAATACTGAATCCGTTTTTAAATCATTCCAGAATTCTTGTTTCTTTTCTGGTGAATCTAATTTTAAAGTTACTTCTTTATGTGCGCTTGGCACTTCTATTCCAGAGAATAATTTAGTAATATAATCTATTAAACCTTCTGAGGTTTTTTCAATAAATTCTAATCCAAGGTCAAAAGCACCACCAGGGGTTGGTGCGTTCACATGAGGCATTTCAGTCATAACAGATTCCTGAGTTTTTGGTGTGAATTCTGCTGGAACTGCCATAGCAACTAATATAGTGGCTTCATTGCCATCAAGTTCTCCACCTTTCCATTCATCTATTATAGTTCCATCACTGTTACAAACATAACAAGGATATTTGTTAGGTAATCTTTTAGTCCACAATCCTACCATCCCATCATTCGCCCCTGGTTTTGATTCAAATAAAGAGTTATCTGAAGCAACTCCTCCATATTTTTTAATACAAAAATCATGTAAGGTTCCAGCAATTCCTTTACCACGATATTCTGGGTCTGTTCCTATTTCGATAATTTTAGGAACCTTTGCTTCTGCCCCCATATCACCATTAACATTTACTTGGAAAGTTTTAGCCATACAAGTAACTGCATTCTCTTGTTCATTCAAGGCACCAATAGCAACCATTCCCATCATACCTTTACCACTAATAAATTGAATACCACCATGTGAACCTAAATCTTCTGTCCATTGAACTTCATGCATCCATTTACTTGGTCCCCAATTTGCAACTAAAGGTCTTGATTCAATATCCATCTTCATAGGCATTTCAATGAACTTTTGTTTAATTGATTCTTGTAATTTTCTTTTAGCTACTTCACGGTTAAGTGATTCTGCCCCAATTTCTTTATCAAACTTTTTATTAGCGTCTCTAACACCTTTACCATTTTTCTTATTCATTCTCTTTTGCCAATCGCTGAAACTTTTTTGTTTAGCAATTGTTCTTCTTTTTTGGTTATCGAATTCATCAGAATTATCATCTAACTCGTCTTTATGTTTTTCATACCATCCCAACATACCGAAGAATATACCAGCAAGTTGTTGTGTATCGGCAATAGCGGAGTGCCACATGTTAGTTTTAACATTAAATACTTTTCCAAGAATTTCAAGTGTGTGTGATAATTTTGGATAAGATCTGCCCCATTTATTTTTTTGCATTATAGTCATAAGTTTACGAGCAGCTTTTATTTCTGGATTATTCTTTAAAGTATAAAGAATTGGGGTCATGAAAATTCTTGCAAATTTTAAAGTATCAAGTGTGTCAACAGTTTTTGGTGCGCCAACTTTTGTTGAGATTTGCTTCATATCAAATTCAAGATTTTGAGCAATTATTATAGGGTTAGGAAAACTTTCAACCCATTCATTGAAAGATTTTAACATGTCAACTTCATCCATGCGTTCACCAGCATTATCGTCTTCATAACCAGTCATTTTATTTAGGTCAGATATTGTTTTACCTTTACCTCCCATAAATGGTTCACCCTTTTCGTCCTCATATCCTTGAACTGATTTGGCAGCTTTGGTTAAATTAGATTTCTTGTGAAAAGTATCTAACTCTTTTCCTTCAGAATCATAAGCAACACCAGCAATCTCAGTTACTTGAACATATTTAACATTAGGGTCAAGTCCTGTAGTTTCAGTGTCAAAAAATACAAGTGTCTTACCTTTGATAAGTTCAATAACTTTATCAAATCCATATTCACCACTTAAGTATTTGTCTTCATTTAGTATCATAGTAGCTCCATTTTCTTTACTAATTTCTTCTGTAACTGGTCCAGTTTTAACTAGTCTAGCCTTAATACCAGAAATTTGTCTAGCTAATTTTATATTTTCTATATCATCATCAAAGAACGTAACTTGTCCTTTATGTCTTTTTACGATTTGAGAGAGAACCTTCTTCTTTCTTTCAGCAATAGTTAAATTATCTTTCCACTCACCTACAGCAAATATTTGTTTTATATTAGTAATACCATGGTTGTTTAGTAACTTCCTCAATCCTTCAATAATTTCATCACCTCTTGCCGTTAATATATAAAGACTACTATCAGAGTCTCCTCTTTGGATAGCCGCATTCATTTTTTCTATTACTTTAAAATATGTTGTCTTTTCAGCAGTTTTTAGAAGAACCTCTGGGTTACGGAATTGTGAAAAATCAAACTCTTCACCTTGTTGTAATTTATAAGTGTTATATTCTTGTGGGCTTAATTCTTCTATTACATTACCATCTACATCTTTGACCAATACCATAGCAGCACTGGTGAATAGAGTGTCATCTACATCCCAAATATAAGCGTTATCTTTAAAAGATTCTAAAAACTTTTGAAATTTGTTCATTTTATTCCTCATTCCCAAATTCATCGTAGTAACTAACAATTTTGTCACCAAACATGGCAACTATATAATATTCACTTATTTTTTTTCCTATAGGAAGATTTTTAGCTCTATTAATTCTTTCAACTGCTTGTTCAATGTGACTATACCCATAATATTGGTTTTTGGTACTGGTTCTTTTTCCGACTAAAGATATATCCTCACCATCAATAACAGCATATGGTACAAATGAAACTATCTGATTTATGTCAATTCCCATTCTTTTAGCGTTTTGTTGTAGAGGACTTAATTCTACACTATAATCTTCTTTAACATTCTCTAAACCAGTAACTCTCTCCCTGTATACTTCTTCATAATCACGGTCAGTGACAATATGAATAGTAAATGAAATTTCTTTTTCGTATTCTGATTTCCACTTTGGTAATTTGACACCTTTGTCATATGTTAAAGTGATGTGTGGTTTAAAATCTGGAAAATCTGATTCTGGAAACCCCTTATCAGTTAACCAATTATTAATCTCTTCAAAATAATTATTAATCTCTTTTCCATCTATTTCAACAACAAGAGCATCATTATCTTCTCCGAAAATAGAAAATCCACGACATTTCCCTTTGACCTTTGGTAACTCTTTACCTTTCAAGTATTCTACAAGGGGTTCATAATTATTATCTTTAACATAATGTATAGTAACATGGAATTTACCAGATTCAGTAAGTTCTCCTTTTAAATTAAGGTCTTTTTGTAAATCAATAAATTGTTTCTCATCATTTTTATCAACATAAAGCATATAACAGGAAGAATCACTCTTTCCTTTTTCTTCCATCAATGACCAAGATTCTTTAAGATGTTTTAGTAACTTATCCATAATTATTTTCTCACCATTGTAAACATATCATAACTTTTAGAAATTTCCCACTTGTCAGCAAAATATCTGTCCATTAATTTTGTATAAATTGCTTCTCTTCTATTTCGTTTCTGTTTATAACCTTCTTCTGTGTTACTTAAAACTATTTTAGTTGCTTTCTTAAGCATTTCATGTATTTCAGTAAACTCTGGGAATATTTTAAAAACAACACTACCAGTATAATCATTTTCGATATATCTTAAAATACCTTCTATATAAGGGTTTTCTTCTTTTACGTAAGTTATTGCGTTAGTTATCATTGTAATTAACTTCTCTTTATCAAATTCTGGTCTATAAACTGGATCACGACCAAGTTTTGCTGCTAAGTCTCTCATTCTTTCAGTTGGCTCAAGTATCTTTGGTTCAGTACTTTTAACATCAGATAAAAACTTTTTAAGTTTACTTAATAGATTATCCTTCATATTACTAAAGTCTAAACCTTTTATAGTTTTTACATCACCCTCACCAGCCCAAGCTTCAAATGTCATTGTATCAAACTTAAGTCTATCAGATACTTTTGATATAATTCCTAAAACACCACTCAAAATTTCTGGGTCAGTTATGGCACCACCCTTTTGGCTACTCGCATCATCTAAAGTATCATTCACATAAAAAACTATATCAGCATTTTTTAATAAACCACCATCCTCATCAGTTACTTTAAAGTGAACCTTTACATCATTACCCTTTGAGGTTGTAAACTTATACTGCTTTATAGGTATAACAGAACCTTGAACTCCACTCTTCTTAAATACGGAACTCTTTACTCCTTTAGGGTAAGTTGGTTCTATATATTCATCAAGTTGCTTCCAAGCTTCTTTAAGGTGCTTTAATAACTTATCCATATTAAACTTCTACTGTAACTGTGCCTTGTTTAGCTTTGAAATTAGGTTTAACCATAACAGTAATAACTTTAAATATTAACTCACCATTTTGCTGTTTCATAACCCCAATAACGTTCATGTCAGTTTTAGTGTCTTTAATGTGAACTGGTTCATTAAGATCAATTCTATCAAGAATCATTTGGTCAATCATCTTACGAGTGCCTTTATGTGCTACTGACCTAATCTGTGAATCATCAATAGCTTGTCCAGTAATTCTTGACCCACCCTTTTCGTCACCAGTAACATGTCTATCTTGTCTATCTCCAGCATGAGTCGTCTTATCAATAACAATTTTAATGTTAAGTTTGTGACTAACCTGACCAATAGGTTCTTCATTTAAAGCCATCTTGTTCCAAGCTTCAGCTAATCTATTTCTTTCACTATCTTCGTGTTGATAATACATATTAATTCCTTTATAAATTAAACTTATCTGTAAGTTGTTCTACTTTGTTAAAAGCTTTTCTATCTTGACCTAAATTAGTGGCAGTGTCAGCAATTCTTCTAAATGTCTGTACTAACTGTTCCGCTTGTGATCTAGTCGCGTCACTGATTCTTGCAGTCATTAATTGTTTGAAAAGATCATCATCTTTCATAAGATCAAAATCTTCTGATTCTACATATTTACTCAATTTTGTGTAATATTCAATATCTTCTAGTAAATGATCAAAAGTAATTTCTAAAGCTATTCTATCATCATCAGTGTGTTCCATTTCAATTTGGACACCACTTACAATTGCTTGTAAAATGTCAAGAACACTTACATCAGAGTATTTTTTGAATAACTCATCCATATTTTTATCAGCACCCTTGCCACCAGGAATATTTTCTTGTTGCATTTCGGTCCATTTGGTTTGTAAATTATCGTATGTCATTTTACTCTCTTCTGTTTTAAAAACTTATTTATTTTACCAGATATTGAACTCTTTTGTCCACCATTTAATTTTAATCTTGATCTAATTTTCCAACCACCATCTTCTTTTTTAGACGCTACCCAATTAGCCTTACCGTATTTACCTCTAGATACTTTTTGTGTTGCACTATTTACAATAATTTCATGGGTTTCAGAAGAATTAGTTTTAATTGTGTTTTGTTTTTTCTTATCTTTCTTCTTTTTGTTTTTATCAAAGTAAGATTGAAAAGTGTCTTTGTCTAAACTAGAGTCATTGTTTTTATTAACATTAACTACACCAGAATCATTATCTATGTCTTCTATGTCATTTGAAGAACTAGATAATATTGTTTCCCATTGGTGAATAGTTAATGATAATTTTTTCATTTATTATTCTAATCCTATTTCAAAATATTCATTGTAATACATTAAAAGAGTTTCACCGTCTTGCCCGTTTTGGTCAGCAATTTTATAAGAAGCAGTTTTAGCATCTAAACCACTATCTACTAAATCTTGTATATCATAAAGCATGTCTTCAAGACCACCTTTAACTGAACCTTCTTCTACAACTCCATAATCTGATAAAATATCTGGAAGAATTTTTAAAGCAACTCTTATGTCACCTGTTCCAAATCCCTTTGATTTCATTTCTGATTTTAGTTGTTCTGTATCAGCAACATCGCCACTCTTTACAGCATCTTTAACATAATCATAAATCTCACCATCAGATTTACCGAAGAAACCTTCTGTCTTTTTCTTACGATTACTGAAAGGAATAGGCTCGCCTTGATTAAAAGGTCCGTCATTCATTTCGATTAATCTCCAAGACTCTTTTAAAATTTCTAATTGGTCATCATGTATGCTCATTTTAAGTACCTCTACTTTATTTATAAGTTATTATAAGTAAATAAAAAAATTCCTCAACCAAAGGTCAAGGAATTTTAATAATAAGTAATGTAAGAAAAACTACTATATTTTTCTTGCTTCAATATTAATTACATCAGCGTCTTTTGGTTCTTCTATTTGTGGACCAACCATTTTATACCATAATTTTTTAATCTGATTAACTCTCTTTTCTTCAAACTCACCAACAGGATTTAATAGCTCACTTGCGTTCACTTCACCAGTAGCCTTAAGATCTTGTGTTAATGCACTAATTTTCTTATATATTATATCACTCTTAGCTACAGCAGGATCAGCATCATACTTATCATCAGCAGCTTTCTTTTCTGCTTTAAATCTTTCCATATCATTATGTTCTCTACGAGCATGCATTGCTGCCATTGTATCTTTCAATTTTTGCTTTTTTGCTTTTTGTGTCTGTGGTTTTAACTCATCATATTCTTTTTGTAATTCTGAAATGGTTGGATCAAGTCTTTCTGCTTGATTCAAAGCCAAAGTTCCAACAGCAATAAGGAATTCAGTTAGTATTGTTTCTTCTGGGATAATAGATTTATTATCATGTTTCTTATTAGTTTGTGTAAAAGAAACCTTCTTCCAATAATCATCTAGCTTTTCAAGACTCATACCATCAATGCGTTTTAAAAACTCTGGTAAACTCTCTGATTTTTCTACATACTTAACTAAATCATTTAATTCATTAATAATTTGTTCTTGTTCTTCTATCTTCTTCCAAGATTCATTCAATTGTCTTTTAATTGGGTCATAATCCATAACTAAAACTCCTATGTTTGTGTATATTTATAAGAGACACAATCCTCCTCTTTCTCGTTTTCTAACATTTGAACTATATGATATGCAAACTGTCTACAAATGTTTTCACTAATATATTTTACAGGTAATCTACCAGTCATACAGAAACTTGCATATTTACTATATGTTTGATCAATATATTCTTTGAAAAATCTTTCGGAACATTTATAAGGTTTATCAATTATTTCTTCAGCTAGCAAGCAACCAAAAAATAAATTATTTTGAGAAATTTTTTTATTCTTAATTTTATTGCTCTCATCAAGTGACTCAATATACATTTCAGCACTCTTAAGCTTCTCTCTAAGTTGCTGGTTCTGCTTCTCTAATTTTTCATGGTATTTTTCCATTAAGACACCCTTTCTATACTATTCTTTAATATTAATAAAAATTTTCTTTCATCCTCATAACACGTTTCTATATTTTTTGTATACAATCCCAATCCTTCGTCTGAATTGTTATATAAATCAAGTATCTTCTTATTAATCAGAATAAGACGTTTATCTATGAATTCCTCACACAAAATAAACTTGTCATTACCCAAACTTACCGTTTTAAGCTTTTCTCTAAGCTGCTCATTCTGCTTCTCAAGCTTCTGTTGGTAGTTCATGCTTTAATCCTTCTAATTTAATAATTTCTTTTTCAAAATGTTCCTTGTACTTATAGAATCGCGGAATAGGTGGGTCAAGGTCTTCAATATCTGGGTCATCAAAACATTCATGTAAAGTCATAGATTCTTCTTTATCAAAACGGCAGTATGTAACCTTACAGAGTTTTATATAAGTGCAAGATTCTAAATCTTTATAGTCTTTATCATGAAATTTTGTAAATGTAAGATAGAGTATCTTAGATGTATTTCTTTTTCTGTGGATTGTGAGGTAATCATCATCCCCATCTGTTTTAAAATAATCTAATTCTTTTACAAACTTCTCACAAGCTTCATTGAAATTGAGGAAATCATCACAAAACAAAGGAAGCCCTTCTTCTCTTCTCTTAAATATGTTATAGCTATAACATATAACCGAAAAATAACCACAATTATAATCAAAACGGTTTTCAAGAACCGCAAGTTTCTCTCTAAGTTGCTGGTTCTGCTTCTCAAGCTTCTGTTGATAGTCCATCTTTTTCCCAACCCTTTTCTTTCCATAATTGCTCAATAAAAGAATCTCCACCTTTTTTTGGTGTTCCTATAATGATGGGTTTCGGTTCATATTCTATTCCCAATGTTCTTAATAACCTATTATTACCAATCTTAATAACTGCGTCTTTTGATAAACCAAAAAACATTATAGCATTCCATAAAGCTGCTCTATCCCACCCTTCTTTGGCTCTCTCGTTAAGAATAATTATTATTTCATTATCAGAAGCATATCTTTCCCAAAAACGATAATTCCATCTCTTCCAATCATTCATTCGTATATCCTATATAATTCTAAATAATCCTTATTTTGTTCAACAATACTCCAGTCATCGTTATCTAATAAACTCATAACCTAATTATAAAAAAATAACCACCCTAGTCAATAAGGTGGTTATTAATCTTTATTTAATTATTATTAATTTACGTTAGCTTCTACAAATTTCATGATACGGGACTTGTTAGCTGCTATTGCCTTACTAGGTCCATCAAAATATAAATTAAATTCTGCTGAACCTAATCCTTTGATAAATCCTTTAGGCTTCTCCAAAGATACACGAATACCTTCACTATCAAGTTCTTCTGATAGTTTACTTACTAACTGCATGAAACGTGGCAAAGCGGTTATACCTACATTTAAATCCATTACAAAAGAATCTTCTGAATCTACTTCTGATAGCTCAGACCAACTCTCTCGTAAACCCTTTAATACATCATCATCATACATGCTAACCTCATTTCTTAATTGTATTTATATAACTTTCTAAGGAACTTCTATCATTTGTTGGTCCTTCAAATAAAATAATACTATTAATATCAAACAAATCATGATGATGATATACTAAATACTCATCACCACTAATTCCATCTAATCCAGCCTTCTTTTCATTATTAAAAAACAACGCTCTTTCACCATCTTCATCTATATATTCATCACCCATTTCAGATAATGGCAATTCAAGCTTATAAACATAACCACCTTTACCAGCATATCTCCTAGCTAATTCTGGATTATCTGTCCAAGTACTATATCCAGAAACAGCATCGGTACTATCTAAATCGTATTCAGAATCAAACTCTTTTTCCAACCCACGATAAAGAACCTTCGTGTTGTTTGTTTCTTCCATACGCTGCCAAGCCTCTTGAAGATGCTTTTTTAATTTATCCATTCTCAACCTCTAAAGGATATACGCCTGTTACTTCGTGGTTCACTTCATAATTACCTTCTGCGGCTCTTCTTAGCCAAACATTCTTCTCTTTTAAAGCACCGTTCATGGTTTTACTCATACCAGAAATATAATCTTCAGAACCATCCCTGTCAAAATATCTAATATACCAACCATATAAGTAATCTACTTTACTTTTACCAATATTATAAACACTACCATCTCTTAATGTAATAAAAAATGATTTCTTAACTGGAGCTTCTTCCATCCTACTCCAAGTCTCTTGTAAATGCTTCTTTAATTTATCCATTATTTTTTCCTTTAAAACTATCAAGCCACATTTTAGCTTCTTTACCAAAACCCTTTACAGATAAATCTTCAATACCACTAGCATCCATTTCTTCCATATAACCAGCAATCTTACCCAAATCATTTACTTTAACTCTAGGGTCAATTGACTTTAAAAAATTCCTCATCTTATGACGCTCACCATCATCTATACAAAATACTTGACAAGTAGCTTGAGTCTCCATTGCTTTTTCCAGCAACATATTCTCATCTTCAAAAGAATCACCTAATCTCATCAATATCCCTGGTCTTACAAGATTAGTCATTCCTATTAACCCAGCAATCTCTGCTGCTAAACGAATTCCATTACCATAGAAAAATGTAAATGTCATTCCATCTTCTTTGTTCAATGCCTTCTGGATATGCTCTTGGATTTCTTCAATAGTAGAATACTTATTATTCTTTTTTCCTAAACCAAAAAAACCCTCGTCCATTTTTTCTTTTATTGGAAAATCATTACCAGATATATCCCACCAATAGCTTCTCATTTTTTTCTTTTCGTGATCATTTAATTTGTCCCATAAACTATGTAATTCTCTTTTAAACTTCTTATTATACTTGTAAGCAGTTTCAGAATGAGGACCGTAAGTGTTAGCCATAGTAATAAGACGATTCCAGTCCCAATCACTAATACCTTCTTCCATTCTCTGCCAAGCTTCTTGTAAATGCTTCTTTAATTTATCCATTATTTTTCTCCTTTAGTTAAATCTTCAAAGCTAGAACCAGAAGAAATTAACTTTTGTGCTTTTTGTGAACTTATCTTACTTGTTACTGCTGGAATAAAAATTACTGTCTCACCACCAACTTTAATACGATTAGGTCCAATTTTAATATTATCCTCTACCCAAGAATCAACCTGACCTTGTTCTTTTACTCTTGCACGATTAGATGCTTTTGATAATGCTTGTTTTACGCTAAAATCGTCTAATCTACGAAGACGAGAAAGGGTTTTCTCCTTGGACTCTGGGGTAACTGAAGGAACTTTAAAGACAATGCTATCTTGGTACTGAATATCTGTTTTATGTGCAGATTTACCAGAAAGTTTTTGATTAATAAGATTTTCCTCATCTACATTATATTTAAGAACATACCAAGAAACTGTGTCTAAGCCCTCTTCCATTCTCTGCCAAGCTTCTTGTAAATGCTGCTTTAACTTATCCATTATTATCTCCTAACAAAACTATTTATACTATTCATCAACACCATACTCATAAGTTAAACGACATAATGATCTTAATCTCTTAGTATTCAATCCTAAATCCTTCTTACCACTCTTCATATCTTTTATAATTTCACTACACTTATAATTAACCTCTATAAGAATAGCTTCAAGCTGCTCTATCTTACGATTTTTAACTCGCTCCCAAACATCAAATTCTTTTTGAGAAAATGCTAACTTCTTCCTAAGCTGCTCATTCTGCTTCTCAAGCTTCTCTACATATAAACTCATAAACCTCTCGCTTCATTAATAATAAACTCGTCCTACTTAAACCAAAAAAATGAAAAGCATTAATTGAAAATCTACTCTTTGTTCTTCTTTACTCATATCTTCTTCTCATTACTATATGGAATGTTTTCTTTTTTACATTTTTGACGAATAGCGTCTGTCGTAGTATTAAAAATAACACTCAAATCTTGAACAGTGAAACACTTACAAAGCGATTCTAATAGATCCCTGTCTTTACAAATAACACTACCCCAAGCTATTTGACGCTTGTAAATCTTCTCAAACTCAATTGGACCCCAATTCTTATACATGATGGAGTCTTTTTGGTCATCAATGGTTGAATAATATACAGAACTAACTTTACTCACCATCTTAGGCGCTTGTTTACTCATAATCAACTCCCATAAAATCTAATAATCCTAAATCAGCATAAGTCATTAAGCTATGTAAACTCAATTCATATACTAAACATATATTCCATAACGACTCTCTATCCCAACCAGAACGCATCCTATCCTCTAATATTATTAATCGTTCCTCATCAAAACCATATTCCATACGATCACACATTAAATAACAATCATCACCTATCATAAGAACCTCACTGTCTAATTCGATGATAAATCTATTATAATTTATTAAA
>JACKZZ010009006.1_pt1 | contig 74937 bp, 16 predicted proteins | sample 8027871 | NCBI WGS metagenome assembly JACKZZ01 (sample SAMN15724774, study PRJNA655200) | protist metagenome | isolation source: fluorescence activated cell sorting (FACS) single amplified genomes of... | place: USA: West Boothbay Harbor, Gulf of Maine | collected 2000-07-19
TTTAATGGGACACAATAACGTTGCTGGACCAATTGATGGAACTGAAAATTTAAAAGCCGACCAATCTATTTGTATGGGTATTAATAATTATATGTTTTCTAAGGTTAGTTTTATTCATGGCACTCAAAATGTCACAGAGGCTGGAAATTACAATTTTTTAACTGGTAAAAATAATAGAATCATTAATTGTGAATCTTCATCTGTTTATGGAAAAGACCACATATTAGACAATAGTTCTAATCACACAGTTGTTTATGGTATTTCTAATAATCTAGTTGCACAAGTTCATGATTCATTAATAACTGGGAGAGAAAGTAAATTTGAAAATGCCAGTGGTATTATGTCATTTGGTTACCAAAATGAAGTCAGTGGAAATACATTAGATACTTTAGTTGGAGGTAGTCAAAATAAATCATTTAATACATTAAATTCTGGTTTATTCGGTTCTAACAATCAAGTTAATAATGCATCCAATATTGTATTAGGCGGATATGATAATAAAATAGAAAATTGTTTTAACAGCACTGCATATGGAACTAATAATAATATTGATGGTGTCAGTAATTCTATTATAGCCGGTAGTAATAATAATCTTAAAAACAATTCAAATAATAATAGTAATAACATATTTGTTTTGGGTGAAAATTTTGACTTAAGTGGGGAACTCGTAAATAGTTTAATTGGTGGTGAAAATCATTATATTGAAAAAGCACATAATATTATTGTATTTGGAAAAGGTCATACAATTATTGATCCTAGTTTCACTTTTGTTTACGGTATCAACCACAATATACAATCTGATGTAAAAAGTGTTGCCTTTGGTGAGGAAAATACTTTAAGTGGAGGATCGTCAAATTCTATTTTTGGAACAAAAAATACCGGAATAAATTTACATGATTCTTTTATTACTGGGGGCAATAATACTGCTATGAATAGTTCAAAATTATTTATTTATGGTGATAGTAATACTGTTGATGGTAACCAATTTAATACTAGCAAACATAGTAATAATTCTTTATTAGGTGGTAAGAATAATATTACTTATCATTCTACTGAGAGTTCCGTATTTGGAACTAGTAATAATATTAGAGATGCCAGTAGTTCTTTAATAACAGGTGATAGTAATATTATTAATGATTCCAATAATTCTATAGCCTCTGGTGTAAATAATCAAGTTCAAATATCTCACAATTCTATATTATCTGGCGATTCTAACATTATTAGCAATTCAACTGACAGTTTATTAATTGGTAAAGATAATACTATTGATAACGCACAATATTTGTTGTCATTCGGAGAAAAAAATATTGTTTCACAAAACAGTAAGCATTCATTTATTGGTGGTTATAATAATACAGTTACAAATGCGACAGGAAACATTACATTTGGTTATAATAATGTATTAGATACTGGATATTTGTCTTTATTTTTTGGAGAAGAAAATCAACAAACAACTGGTAAAAGAGACGCTTTATTTGGACACAAAAATATTATTAATAATGCTGACAATTCTATTATTTCTGGGGATACAAATACATTAAAAGATTGTAGTAATAATATACTCGTAGGTCAAGATAATATTATAGAAGGTAATAACAATTCATTTGTTAGTGGAAAAAATAATAGCTTAACTGGTATTGAAGCCAATGGTTTATTAATTATTGGCGGAGATAATACTGTTACTGGGAAAAGTATAAATTCTTTAATAGGTGGAACAAATAATACTGTTTCTAATGTTAAAGATAATGTTTCTTTTGGAAAAAATCATACCATTAATAATATGGATTTATCCTTGTATTTGGGTGAAGGTCATATTGTAGAAGATGGTAGTCATAATACTATTATGGGATTAGAAAATAGTATGTATCGCACAAATCAGGCTTTAATTACTGGTAGAAAAAATGTAGTAAAAGACACCATTGGAGCCGTAATATTTGGTCAAAATAATGATATGAGTGGTAACAGCAATGATGTTTTATTAGGAGGTCATTATAATAAAGGATTTCTTTCCAGTGCCTCCGCATTATTTGGAACATCCAATTTAATAAACGATGTAAGTAATTCTATTATTTCTGGTAATAATAATACCATGGGCGATTGTAGTAATAATTTTATAACTGGTAATAATAATACTATTAATGGTAATAGCGATTCTTTTATATCTGGAATTAATAATAAAATAACAGGTAATCACGCGTCAGCCGTTATGGTTTATGGTAATATGAATGAAATATCTGGAATAACAAAAAATTCATTAATAGGTGGTTCAAATAATAAAGCCCATAATGTAGAAGATAATTTATCCTTTGGAAAAGGACACGATATTAAAAATATGAAAATGTCACTATTTATGGGAAAAGAAAATGTTTTAGATGGTGGTGAAATTAATACCGTTATGGGTAAAGCCAATACTTTAAAAAACTCTCAATTATCATTGATAACAGGAAAAAATAATACCGTAGAAGATACTATTGGAACTATTACATATGGTGAAAATAATAATGTCAGTGCTAATAGTAATCATGTTTTGATGGGTGGAAATATAAATTCATCAATAAAATCAACAGCTTCGGCTGTTTTTGGAACTTCTAATACATTAAATGATACTAGTAATGTAATAATAGCCGGCGAATTTAATACATTGAGTGATTGTAGTAATAATATTCTTGTTGGTTATAATAATAATATAACTGGTAATAGCAATTCATATGTATCAGGAACTAATAATACATTAACCGGAACAGAAGCTAGTGGTATGTTAATATTTGGTGATGACAATACAGTAAGTGGAAACAGTTTAAATTCATTAGTAGGCGGTACAAATAATACAGTATCAAATGTTAAAAATAATATGTCTTTTGGTAGTAATCAAACAATAAATAATCAAGAATTATCAATGTATATGGGAACAGGGCATTTAATAGAGGATGGAAGTCATAACGCAGTATTTGGAAAAGAAAATACATTATCTAACACATTTGAAAGTCTTAGTAGTGGCAATAATAATAAAATTAGCGATAGTAATAGAGGCTTAATAAGTGGTATTAATAATGAGATTAAAAATAATAGTGATAATTCAATTGTTACAGGTGACAGTAATATTGTTTCTAACTCAAAAAATTCATATTTATTGGGTAAAGAAAATACTATGTCAATAGCGGTAAATGGTATAGCTACAGGTAGTAAAAATGATTTAACGCGGGCAAATGATTCTTTTGTTACTGGTGAAAATAATCGTATTTATGATAGTAGTAGTAGTAGTATATACGGAAAAGAAAATAATATATACCATAGTAAACATTCATTTGCTACTGGATATAAAAATAATTTGGATAAAACAGAAAACATTATAGCAGCTGGATCATGGAATGATATAAGTCAAAATGTTATTAATTCATTATTAACTGGTGATTATAATAAAGGTAACAATTCAAAATCTGTATCTATCCAAGGTAGTAAGAATAGTATAAAAGATAGTGATAATTCATTAATAGCTGGTGAAGAAAATAAAATAGAAATGAATACCAATTCAAGTATAGCAGCAGGCATAAACAATTTAATAAAAGCATCAGTAAGTTCATTCGTAAATGGAACAGATAATACGATGAATAGTTTGATTGATAGTATGACAATTGGAAATAATAATTATACAACAAACTCAACTAATTCTTTTGTATCTGGTCAGAGCAATATATTAGACGACGCCAGTGGAGTTTTATTAGTTGGTGAATCAAATGTAATTAATATTCAATCAGGAAACACAATAGTTGGTGGTCATTTAAATAGTGAATCAAAGGGGCATTTTAATTTGACAGTTGGATTAAAAAATACAATTGATGATTCTAAAAGTAATAACACAACTGGCGAAAGTAATAAAGTTGTATTGAGTAATAATAATCAAATTTCTGGTTATAAAAATGAATTAACTAATTCTAATCAAAACATTGTAAATGGTTATGAAAATGTCGTTAAGAGTTCAAATAACTCATTTTTGTTTGGAAAAACTAATACGATGGAAAATATGAATGAAAGTATAATAGGTGGTAATACAAATACGGTAGATACCGGTAATTATATAAGTTTATTTGGAGATAATAATATAGTTAAAAATACCGATAGATGTATAATAACCGGAAAAAATAATGATATTGAATTAGGAGAAACTAATGCTTTATTTGGGGAAAATAATGAAGTAAATACATCAGTATCTAATGTATCAGCTGGTAAAAGTAATAAAGTATTAAATTCAAATTATAATTTACAATCTGGTGAAGCGAACGAGTTAATTCAATCTGAAAAATCTATTATGGTAGGGGAAATGAATAAACTAACAATAGGAACAAGTAATGCGGTATTTGGTATACAGAATGAATTGAATGAAGTAGATACTTCAATAATTTCAGGCAAATCAAATACAATAACAGGGTCCAATAGAATATTTACATATGGTGAAAATAATGTAGCTAATAATTTAAGTATAAATAGTTTATTAGGGGGTGATGGAAATGTAGATAATGGAGGAAGTAATAATGCGTCATTCGGAACAGTAAATTCAATAACAAATACAAAAAATACAATAATGGTAGGTAATAACAATACATCATTGACTTCAAATAGTAATATATTTATGGGAAAAGGAAATGATATAGTTCGTGGTGATAATACTATAATTGGAGGTGATTATAATAATTTAACTGATGGGTCAAATAATTCTGTATATGGTTCAGCAAATGAAATAAATAAAAGTAGTAATAATTTAATTACAGGAAAACAAAATAGCATGTCAGTTAATACATCTGGTAGTTGTGGTTTTGGTGAATTAAATACATTAGAAAATGTAACAAATTCTATGATAATTGGTTCAAATAATAGTATTAAAGATTCTGATAATATGTTTGTAACAGGTCAAAATAATGATGTTAGCGGTAGTAGTATAAATTCTTTATTGGGTGGTTTTAATAATCACCTATTTAATGCGAGTAATAATTTAGTGTTTGGTAAAAATAATAAAGTTTTAACAGCTAATGTATCCCTGTTTTTTGGAGAAAATAATAAAATTGTTTCTGGCGATTATAATGCTATATTTGGTAAAAATAATGAAATGGATGTAGTAAAAGAATCTATAACTACTGGTTCAGGGAATATAATAAAAAGTAGTGATGGTGTAATGGCTTTTGGACATGATAATAGATTGACAAGTAGTAATGATTCATTAATAGGCGGAAAAAATAGTACGATTAATCAATCAAAAAATATAGTAATATCGGGTGAAAATAATATAATAGATGCATCTCCAAATTCAATAGTTATGGGAAAAGATAATAATTTACAAATTTCATCAAGTTCAATGGTAGGTGGTGAAAATAATAATATTAATACGGGAGATTATAATACAGTATTTGGTGTATCAAATGAATTAATAAATGCGAGTTATTCATTAATGGCCGGTGGTCAAAATAAATTAGATGGAAATTACAATGCAGCTTTTGGACATAAAAATGAAATGACTAATACATTAGCTTCATATGTGTCTGGAGAATTTAATAAAACAACCGGAGGGGCTCATAATATGAATTTTGGTAGAAATAATGAATTGAATAATGTAAATGAAGGTTTAATGACTGGTGTATCAAATACTATTAAAAATAGTGACAGAATAGTAACATTTGGTAAAGATAATATAATAGAAGAAAATACAACCGATTCATTGATAGGTGGCGTGGGTCATAAAGTTAAAAAGACAACACATACGGCCTTATTTGGTAAAAATAATGAAGTTACCGAAGTTAATTATTCAATTATAAATGGTGAAAATAATAAAATAACAGTTGGATTAAATAATGTTATTTGTGGAAAGGATAATGTAATGGAAGATGTTACTGAAGGTTTGATAATCGGAAGAAATAATACTATGCAGAGTGTAAGTAATAGTTTTTTGTTAGGAACAAATTGTACATTGTTGGGGGTTCAAGACGGTATAGCATTAGGAAGTCACGCGATATTAGATGGGGATGATATATTTGCATTAGGAAGTGCGTTTATGCAAGACAATGTATTAACTATAAATAAATATGGAGATATGCATGTGGGAAGACATATATTTGGCGATTATGAAGAAGATAAAAAAATATTTACCGACATATCCCAAAGTTCCATAACAATAGGAGGACATTCTAGTTCAGTTATAATAGGAAATGATATGAATGTTACAAACGACTTAGTAATAGGGAATAATTTAACTGTAAAAGGATTAACAACATATATACATTCGCGAAATCTAGATATATCCGATAATATCATATTATTAAATAAAGGTATTGGTAATGAATTAAATGCCCATTTTTCTAGTGGTATATTAGTCCAAAGAAAAGAACCAAATGTTTTTATGGGATGGGATCAAATACAAAATTCATTTTTATTAGGTGAGACAGATTATGATGGGGGAAAAGATATATCCGACGCTATCATTAATAAGTACAGCGATTTAAGACTTAATAATATATTATTGTCGGGGGATATAATGAGTGATATACAAGAAGATAAAAGTATATTTGCCGAAATAGATAATTCATTTTGTACTATAGAAATAGGAGCCGGTGGAACTAGAACAAAAATAGGAGGAACAAATTCATTAGTATTACCTGTAGGGGCAACAGATAAAAGAGTGCAAGATGATGTAGGCAGTATAAGATTTAATACAACAACAAAAATATTTGAAGGTTATAATTATCATGATACAATACATCAAGGATGGGTAAGTATGCAAGGCGTTATGGATGTTGATAGAGATACATATATTACAGCTGAAAATAAAGCAAATGAAGATAATGATGAATTAAGGTTTTTTACAGACGGTTTGGAACAAATGAGAATTAATGAATATGGTAATGTAGGTATTCAAGAAAGATTTAATGGAAGCGACCCATATAATCATAAAGTTTCATTACACGTGGGTGGCACAAACGCAATACATATACCTACAGGAACAACATTAGAAAGACCTGACGCGGATAGTTCTTTTGAACAAGGTTATATTAGATATAATACAACAAAAGAAATATATGAAGGTTTTGGTGCTGGAATGAAATGGCGACCATTATCATCTGGTTATGATTTGACAGATTTAAACGGTGATATTATAGCAGGAACATATGAATTAGATAAAAATTATCATATAAGAACAAATTATCAAACTAGAGTTAAAATATTAGAGGATGGAAAAATAGGTATGGGAATAGAACATGACGCATTAGTTGCCGTTGATATAAAAGCAGCAGATGGTTTAAAAGTTCCCTGTGGAACAACCGCTGAAAGACCATTTATAAATGAACAAACCGACATATCTCAGGTTAATATGGATGGTGTAATAAGATATAATAGAGAATTAGAAAGATTTGAAGGATATAATGGAAGACATTGGATATCATTATCAACCGTTGAAGATGTGGATGGAGATACAAAAATTACAGTAGAAAATAGAAGCGGAACTGATACAGACCAAATCAAATTTCATATGTATGATATATCTCACAATAAAAAATGTGTTCCCTATACATTTGATGCTGATAGATTTATTTTATATAATTGGGATACGGGTTTGGAATCAATTATGTTAGATGCGTCAAATGGTAATGTGGCAATCACCGGCGATTTAAAATTAGGTCAAGGTGACGCATTAGCAAATATGAAAGTAGGTGCGGTAGATGCGGGTATTAATAATTTGTTTCCCGGTTCAACATATTCATCTTGTTTAGGTCGTGGTAATATTGTAAGATCCGGTAATTTTTATTCTACTATTTTTGGTTATATTAATGAAATATTAGACACACAGAGTAGTTTTATTTTTGGAGAATACAATTATATGAGAGAAACAAACTCGTGTGTTACAATAGGCAGATATAATACAAATAATCATTCTACAGCATCGCTAATTGGAGGTACAAATATGGATGCAGAAAGAAATGATACAGTAATGTCGTACGCCGAAAAATCTACATATAAGGACAGTAAATGGGGCGATGTGATATTTGGTATTTCTCATGAAGTAATTAATTCTGAAAATAGTTTAGTATATGGTCGTCAAAATAATATAGATGGTAATAAAGGTGTTTTATCTGGCGGAAGACATATAATAGGGAAAAATTCAGAAAATTCTATAGTTATTGGAGAAAAAATCACATTAAATAAATCTATAAATTCGGGAATATTTGGAGAAGGTCATAATATCCAAAGGTCAAGAAATATGTTAGTGTCTGGTTCATCTAATATATCAATAGATTCATCCGGTGTTCAAATTTTTGGTAATATGAATGATGTGTTAAATGAAACTAAATTAACTCAGGTAAATGGTAAAGAAAATCTGGTAGATGATGTAGATTTTGGGTTTATACAAGGTTTAAATAATAAATCAACATCAGATTTCAATACAATGATAATTGGAAAAGAAAATATTACTAATTTTAATACTTATTCAAGTGTTCTAGGCAAAAATAATGAATTAATAGATACTTATATAACAAATGTAAATGGGTCTAAAAATATTATGAGTAATGCCGATGTATCTATAGTATCAGGTAATGACAATACAATTGTTGATATATCATATGGATTAGTAATGGGACATACAAATACATTAGAAAGAAATGCTTATACAATTGCTAATGGAGATGAATTAGACATTTCAGATGTATGGAAAAGTTTGATATATGGTAAATCAAATGTTATACGAGAATCTAATAATAATATTATTAATGGTAATAATTTAACTGTATTGAAAAGTAATTTTAATGATATAATAGGAAATCACATTAATGCCTTACATTTGTATAATTCAAGAGTATCAGGTGATAGTCATGTAATAAATAATTCTACACATTCAAATATTGGTGGTAGTGAGAATAATGTAAAAAATGTAGATATAGTAAATGTGCAAGGGAATTTAAATATATTAGATAAAGATACAAATTTAAATGTTGTAGGAACGGGAAATGTAACACAAAATAACTCAATATCAAATGTGTTGGGTCTTGAAAATATATTGACAGATATATCCTTATCAACCGTTAAAGGTATGGAAAATGTTATAACAAATTCAAATATTATAGATGTGAATGGTGAAAAGAATGAAATATTAGATAGTTCAAAATCAAATATTATTGGAACGCAAAATGAATTGCATAAAACTATAAATTCGGAAATAATAGGAAAAGAAAACGAAATAACAGATATATCAAATTCACTTATAATAGGAGAAGGTAATTATGCTCAACATATATACGGAACAACGGTTACAGGGGTATCCAATGAAGTAATTAATGTTTATAAATCATTTATCGCAGGTTCTCATAATAATATAAGAGACGGGGAATATTATATAGCATTGGGTCAAGAGATAGATATAAGTGGCGTTGATAATGCAGTAGCTTTGGGTTATAAAGCGAAATGTGTTGGAGACACCAGATTTGCTATAGGAACAAGAGAAAGAAATGGAAATATTTTTACAATAGATAAAAATGGTACAAGTACATTTGGTAGGCAGAATACTAGCATAGATGTAAATGATTCATTTCTATCAGGAACAATGAATGATATATCAAATTGTGATAATATTATAACATCAGGTAGTCAAAATAAAGTAAGAGGGATTACAAATTCAATTGTTGCTGGACATAATAATATGTTAATAGATGGATCAAATAATGTCGCATTTGGTGAAAATTGTACTATAATTGACATGAGTAATTCTGTAGCATTGGGGGCGGGTGCTACTTGTAGAGATGGTGTATCTTTTGCTTTTGGTTCAAATGCTGTAGCGGGTAATTTAGTTGAATTTAATGATAATGGCGATTTACATATTCATAGAAATTTAAATAGTGCTGGACATGGACCAAAAGGTATATTTATTGATCATCCCGATCAAGAAATAACAATAGGAGGTCAGCAAGGTAGAGTTATTATTGGAGAATTGCAAGCTATTAATTTAGTTTCAGATAAAGAAGAAGATAAAACATTGTATGCAGATATTAGCCAAAGCACAATATCCATAGGTAGAAAAAGAGCTAGAGTATATTTTGGTGGAACAAATTCAATAAGATTGCCTGTAGGTAAAACTAATGAGAGACCATCACTTCAAGCGATGGGTTCAATAAGATATAATAAAACAAAAAGAATTTTTGAAGGATATGGTGGATATGATGGCGCGGAATGGCATTCGTTAGTGGGTGTTCAAGACAATGATCAAGATACATATATTACTACCGAGACATCATTGGGTAGCGATGAAGATACATTTACATTTTATAACAATGACAAAAAATCATTAACATTAGACGAAGATACATTTAAAATATACAATGATAATAATGTTATTAATTTTATGGTAGAAAAAAATACAGGAGAATTAAATTTTACCGGAGACGCCTATATAGGTGGCGATATATACGGAATAGTAGAAGAAGATAAGAGAATATTTACAGATATAAGTCAAAGCACAATAACATTAGGGTCATTGAACAGTAAAGTAAAAATTGGCGGAACAAATAGTTTAGTGCTTCCTTGTGGAACAACAGTTGAAAGAATAGATGATATTGAAGGCGCTGTGAGATATAATAAAACAAAAAAAACGTTTGAAGGATATTCCGAAGGTAGTGAATGGTTATCATTAGTTGGCGTCCAGGATAGTGATCAAGATACCTATATTACAACAGAAACATCCTTAGGAAGTAATGAAGATACCTTTACATTTTATACGGGCGGAATTGCAAATCTAACATTATCAGAATTCTCATTTAATTTGAATGATAAGGTAGTTATTAATAATGAAGATGGAAATATAACAACAAAAGGAAATATTGAATGTGAAAAAAATCTTCAAGTATTTGGTGATATAGATTTAAGTAAAAATATCAATATAGGAGAAAAAATATTGGCATTACAGCCGGCTGATGTAGAGATATTTACAAATATTGTAGGAGAAGAAGACTCGGAAGGGGACCAAATAAATAATTTAATAACAGTGGGGGGATATCAAGATGGAGACATATATGATAATGATCCTAATTCTGACACTTACCAAACCTATATCACTAGTGATTTATATAGTAGTAAAACTTTAATTAATGGTTATTTAGATGTAGAAAAAGATGTATTATTAAAAAGAAATTTATATATAGGCGGTCATACACAATTACAAACAATATCTATATGGGATGATTTACATTGTAATAGAAACTTGTTTGTTGATGATGATATAAATTTGGATGGTGACTTAAACTTATTAGGCGATATAAAAGCTTACCCTAATGCTATGGGGTTCATTACCGATAAAACAATATTTTCTAATTTGGATTTCTATAGAACAATAACAATAGGCGCTAGACAAGTTAATCCTTTGGGTGGTGATAGAGACGAAACATATTGGGTAGGACCAAAAGTAAATATAGAAGGATATTTAAATGTTGCTAGTAATACTGCGTTGGAGAATAATGTTCGTATAGATGGTTGGCTAGATTGTAGTGGAATTACATCAAATTTAAATATATATGCAAAAGAATTTCTTCATGTTGATAAAGATATAAATTTAAAAAGAAATCTAATTATTACTGGTGATTTGATAAGTGATGTAGAAAATGATAAACAAATATTTACTGATATAATCCAAAGTAAAATAACAATAGGGTCAGAAGATTCAGAGATAATATTAGATGGACATTTGAATGTTAAAAAAACTTCTAAAATGGAAGGTGATGTAGAAATATTGGGTTCTACAACAACAGAAGAAATAATAGCAAATGAAAATATAACAGCAAAAAAAGATGTGATAGTTGTAGGAGATGTAGATGTTAGTCAAAATATAACAGTTCAAGGAAAAATATTAAGTGGAATTGATGAAGATAAAGAAATATTTACAAATGTGGAGAATAGCACTATAACAATAGGTGCGGAAAATAGTGTAACCTTAGTAGATGGAACATTGAATGTGGCGAGAAATGCTACAATATTTGGTGATTTACATGTTCAAGGAACAAGAACGGTAGTTCATACAAAAAATGTAGATATATCCGATAATATAATAATTATTAATGATTATATAGGTGAATTAGCAGTTCCGTATGATTGTGCCGGTATTATGATTAAACGAAAAGATCCAAATGCGTTTATGGGATGGAGTGAGATAGATCAATCATTTATATTAGCTCAAACAACTACAAATGCTGAGGCTGATTTAGTAGTTGAAGATTTTATTCCCGCAACATTGAAATGTTCAGTTTTAAATATAACTGACTCCGCTTTTGTCAAAAATCATATTTCAACAGATGATATGTCAGCCAATCTAATTACTGTAGTAGATTTAAATATAACAGATACCGCATTTTATAAAGATTATATGTATTTTGATTACAATGCGGACCGTTATAATCCTTATTTTGGTTGGGATATATCAAATAGCACATTTGAATTAGCAAAAGCTGATAAAGATTTTGATATAAAACCTGCTGCTTTGGTAGTTGATGAAATAAATGTTACAACCGCAAATATTATAGAAATAAGTAATAATAATTTGGTATCTCAATACTCAGAAATAACCAATTTACATATAACAAATACCGCATTTTGGAAAGATTATATGTATTTTGATTACATGCCCAATGAAACAAACCCATTTTTTGGATGGGATAAACATAGAGATACATTTTTTATGGGTAAAACAACAAGTTATGATGGATATTTTGATATGGATGAATCCAGTTCAGGTAAATTATTTGTATCAGAATATAACGGTGACTTAGTTGATGTCAATCAAGTAGTTGCGAATGATGTATCATCTACTGAAGTAAGAGTAAGTAAAATTAAGATAAATGAGTATGCTTATTTTGGAGATTATGAAGTAGATAATGCTTTTATAGGTTGGGATAATGAGGAGAAAACTTTTATTATGGGTAAATTTGATACGGAATATGATGAATGGAATATGAGATTTATGAATGAAACAAAATTTAGAGTTGCTGTAATAAATAGTGATGTAATAAATGTTGTAGATTTAGTGGCAAAAGATATATCTTCCGGTTCCATTTTAACAGATAACATGTGGTCTAGAAATTATTCATATTTTGGAGATTATGAAGTAGATAATGCTTTTATGGCATGGGATAATGATAAATATGAATTTGTATTAGGTAAATTTGAAGGATTAGTAGAAAAAAGATTAGACGCGGAAAGATTATCAAAAATGAGTGATGTAAGATTAAGAGTTGGAGAAGTTAAATCACATCTAGGAAATATTACACATATAAATAATGATACAATGATATCAAATAGAATAGATGTATCAAGTGTAAATATTACAGATGTAGCTTATTTTAATGATTATGTATATTTCAATCACATTGATGAACACCCTGCTAATCCTATATTTGGTTGGAATGTAGATGAAAACGCATTTGTTATGGGTTTAACCGATAGTGAAAAGGGTAAATTTCAAGTTGAATATATGGATCCAGTTAAATTTATATCAAATAACATTCAATCTGATTTTATTAATGTAAAAGATTTAAATTGTAAACAAGCGAATGTCACAGATGCTATTGTAAAAAGATTAGATGTTACTGATGTTGCCTATTTTGAAGACAACTTAGTGTTTAATCAGTATGGCAATGTTAATTATAATCCTTTTATGGGATGGGATAGTAGTAATAATACCTTTGTAATTGGTAAAATAGATTTATCTAATAATAGAACCGAAACTGTAACATTCGCGGGAGTAAGTGATGTTGGTATTATAGATACAAATCACGATTGGGACGAAATTCTATTACATGATAAAATCTATATGTATTTACAAGATGGAACATATGTTGGTAATTTTGATGTAAAATTGAAAGCAGGAACTGGTGACTATACTCGTAGAATATATGGTGACTCCGAAGGAGTAAGACAAATATTAAATTTTGTATTAATTGATGAAGAAACTGACGAATGGGATATGAAGTGGTACGCACATAATATGAAATTTTTAGTAGAAGAACAAGGTGGCACATGGCCGGAATCATTAGCCGATTCAGGTATTCATGAATACAAATATAATACTGATATTTCCGGAGTTGGGGAATTGAATTGGTTTTTAAGAACCGTTAAACAAAATCCATTTCCCAGCGAACATGATAAATTAGACCAATTAACCGGAGTAAGAGATAATAAATTAACCGTTGCTGATATTGAAAATAAAAGAACTAATATAACTGAAAGACTTGATGTTAGAGAACATGCTGAATTTCATGAAAAATTAAATGCAAATAATGTTGATTGTTCTGGAAGAGTATTCGCACCAGATTATTTCTTCCCTAATCCTGATACTAATTCTCCTGAATTTAGTTTGCAAGATCTGATTGGACCTCCAAAAAAAATCGTTGTTATTCAAAATACAGAAAATGTATTATCTTTACAATTAGAAGTAATTCCTTCAAGAAGATATTTGGTTGGATTTCGCCCCGAACCTTTACCTCAAATTAATACATTGACTATTGCATTTAGAGACGGCTTAAATGTTTTAAAAGAATGGACATTGCTCCCTAGTGATGTTGGAAATTATGATTTAATTCGTTATTATAAATTTTCTAAAAAAGATAGACAAGATTATTTTGACGCTAATACTGAAACTTATTATTTTTATAATGTTCCTGCTTTACAAGCTCAAGTATATAATGTTGTATTAACCTTTCATAACTACCATCCTTCCAGTTATCCTAGTATTTTTGGTAATTTATTATTAGAAGCATTTAATGATTCTCATAGACCTAATAAAGTTCAATCTTTGACTACAACAGTATCTAACCCCTCTAATAATGGATCGCAATATACAGAAAATGAAGATATATCTACAAATCTTTTGTGGATTAATCCCGGTTCAGATAATGAAGGCGACGTTAATAGATATACTATTGAATATGAAGAAATTGACAGTTTAAATAATCACGATTTTGATAATCAAGAATATCCTTCAGACCCAAAAAGAGAAATAAAAACTATCGGTCCCATATATGCAAATGAACTTATAATAGATAATAGCAATAATAATTTCTTATATGGTACAAAATACAGGTATAGAATAAATACTTTTAATGATATTGATGCAGATTCATTATTCACTGAATGGTTTGAAACACCAGAATATACCAGTGTCCCTCTAGGCCCTCAACAAAATACAATTGAAGTTAGCTTAAAAAATTGGTTACAAAATCGTAGAAATAGCAACCCAGATGCGTGGCAATTTGTTTTAGTTGATGATGGGTATAGTCATTATAATAACTCTGGAGATCTTTGGAGCACATATAATGACGACGACAGACCCATTTTCTATGCCGATTATTCACCTGATTTAATTGATTTCACTTGTAATTCTAATGATATAAGAATACACGAAGGTCTAACTTTCACTCCAGATTCTCAAAATACAGTAAGTTTTACTGTTAGTATTACAGATCTTAGTAATAATGTTTATGATACAGAAAATGTTGAATATACTAATATACAGAACAGATTTCTTAATACATTGGGTCCTCGTGAGACAGATAACATTAAATTTGTAACGAATGTTGTAGAAAAATATAATAGTTTAAATACTGACGACCAGACCGATAATAAATTTAAATATTGGCTAAGAGGAGATATAGATAATCTTCAACTACGAACACAAGCAAACAGAACACAATATGGTGAACCTTTATTATTAGGTGGTAAATTTAATATAACTGTAAATGGTGAAAATAATAAACAAATCGTAAAAGTTATACCATATCATTTTGAAATTCTCACAACTCTTCCAGTTGTATCAGCAAATATTAAATCACCATGGGAAATATTATGTATAAATTCAAATTTTGCTTGGAATTGTGGTATTACCTCATTAACAAAAGATAGTTATCTTGAATTTTCTTTTAATATCAGTAATTTAGCTTCCAAAAATAATAACTATAGAAAAGATGTAAAACAGGCTTCCATTACTAGTGATATTACCGAAGATTTAGATATTTTAGGACACGATATTAGTTATGGTGTTTATAAAAATTCCTATAATAATAATAGTTATAATGAAGGATTAGAAATTGTATTAAATGAGCAATATATATCTGGTTTTCAATTTAAAGATACCAATGCGGTTGGACAAATACCATTTACTGTCACTGGTTATAACATTAAAGGACAATCCAGTAGAGTTATTAATGTTAATTTATTATTTGATAAATTTTCTATTACTAGTCCATTAAGAGATAAAAGATTATTTACTATTCCCGGCGATATTACTTATGATAATATTCCTACTGGTTATATTAATCCCTTTAACAACGAAGCCGCTTTACAAGATCATGAATTATTAGTATTTGAAGGTATTTATGATAGCAATTCTGCGAATTATATTGATTACACATTATCACCTTACAATCCTGGTCTTTTTCCACCTAGGTCAAACTTATCATGGGATAATAATACATATAAATATGCTGTTTTCTCACTATCTAATATTGCACCTATGAATTCTGGTTCTATTTCTATCAAAATCATAACACCTGAAAATAATGGATTTACTACACATCCATTTCCTGAACCGAGTAGTTCAGGGTTCAAATTTGAAATATTATTACCTTCTCAAATTAATCACGGGGACCATTTTTGGTTTAATGCTAATAAAAATTACGAAGATGAAGAAAACTATATGCCAGGTATTAATCAAGCTGGAGTTACAGGTATTGGCATTTTTGAAAGTAAGGAACACGTTAATAATACTGAAACTATTTTCAAATTAAGACCACCCAGATTAAATAATCCTAATGTTACGCCCGTATTTCACATTAGAATTGGTTTAATAAAAGATAGTCCCGTCTCTTTTAGCAACATAGAAATAATTTCAAATTAAAATTTTTGGATATATATATTTTAATAATAAATCAATATATATATATTAATATGCCAATCAGTACCGATGATAGAATAGATTTAATTTTCAAAACACAATTTGGTAAATTATATACTTCATCCAATTTAACATTAGGCCAAGAAAATTCTGCTGATTTCACATTTGAACGCGACCAAATTTTTGGACAAGAAATTCCCAGTGTTTATATGAGTGATATTGTTTGGAGTGATAGAATGAATTCTCCACAAATTATTGAATATGGTTCAAAAAATAGACTTCTTACTGGAACTAATTATTCAACTCAATCTTACTCTTCTACTGTTAATATTACTCTACTATACAAATTATCTTTCAATACTATTACATCATTTTCTATAACCGGGTTAGAATATAACATTTACACTGGAAGAAGTCAATCTAACCATTTAACACACTCTCATAATCCTGACTTTTATGACTATTCTGGTAATTATATGGATTTTCAAACTAATAATAGCACCATTTTAAAATATATCACTTTCAATTCTGATGACGAACTCCATAAAAACGCACCCGCCGACCTTATTGTTTATGGTAAAAATAATGACAACGCCAAATGGGAATATATTAAAAATTTTAGATTTAACCACACGGATTATTTATATGATGATAGAAACGTTAATGCAAACGATATCATATTAGATATGTCCTTCAACCAAAACAATTTTAAAAATTATAGAATTTCTGTTGGTAAAATATTAAATGTTTTCAATGCTAATGAAATTAGAATTATTGGTGGTAATGTTCTATGGACAAACTCTTCTGATACTAACTGGAACTATTACCCATGGAAATACTATAAAGATGAATTAGAACAAATTGGTTTAAAAATTTATGACGACAACGAAACTTATATTTCTAATATTACTGATAAACCCATCTGGATTAGAATTGACCTTAATCCTGAAGAAATTGAACCATATTATTGGCAAATGAATTGGGATACACTTGAATATACTTATTCAGAAAATGATGATGACCAAAGATCAACAGTATCAATAACTACACACGTAACTGATAATCCCGATATTTATACCGGCACTTTTGATGGTAATATTCAAATAAATGCCGGACACCATCAAACTTATCTTCTAGATTCAAATAATAACTACTGGTCTTGGGGATATAACAGTCATGGTGAATTAGGTATAGGAAACACCAGCACCAGTAGCTCATATTATACTCCTAGATTAAACAGTAATTATACCAGTAATCTCAATAATGTAAATATAGCAAAAATTTGTAACGGTTATTATACACAAAGTATCATTACTGATGATGGACGGGTTTATCAATGGGGATACGGTAACCATGGACAACATATGAATGGTTCCAGCAACCATATTTCTACTCCTAGATTATTACCTGTTTTTTCCGGTATCAAAATAAAAAATATAACATGGGGATACTATCACGCATTGGCATTAAGTGACACTGGTAACCTATACACATGGGGATATAATGCTCATGGGGAAAGAGGGAATGGAAATTCTAGTTATAGTTCTAGTGAGACTTCACCTTACAAAATTTCTAGAGATAATGATAACAACTCATTAACGGAAGCAAAATTTATTAAAATTGCGGCAGCAGACCATCACTGTTATGCATTGCGAGATGACAACACATTATATTGTTGGGGACATGGTAGTCATTATGGTCTATTACAAGGTACTGATGCAAATCATAAATATTATCCTACTATTGCTCAAAATACAGTTTGGGAAACAGAAAATCCAGGAAGTAGCACTATATCTCAAATACAAGCGTGTTATTATGGCGGACAAGTATTAGTAAATGGAAAAGTTTATGGATGGGGATACAATAGTCATTACAATTTAGATATTGGAAATACTAGTGACCAATACATTCCTGTAAAACCCACTAATGTACCACATACTATTGTAAAAATAGCTAACGCATTTTATAGTCGTTATGCCATTGATTCAACTGGTCAATTATGGGCATGGGGATATGGGTCTCACGGAGAAGGGGGTGATGGAAACACAAGTCATAATACTACAGCAGATAGGGTAAGATTAAATAGTTCAACTTATATGTCTGGTGTAACTGATATAACTGGTGGAGTTCATCATGCAATAATATATGCAAATGGGCAACTATATGGACTAGGACATTCTGGTTATGGACAAAATACAACAGATGGAAACACCGGAAACGATAGTTATCCAGTATTATGGAGTAATCAATTTAATGTTAGTGACACTCAAATTAATCCTGAACTCTTCTACACATTAGAAAATACTGAAACAACTTATACTTCTACTTTTAATTATGATAAATATAATGGAAATATGCAAATAGTAAGCGAACATTACTGTACACATATTTTAACTGTTGATGGTAAATTATATGGCTGGGGATATGGGTATCACGGAGAAATTGGTAGAGGAAATACCAGTAATTATAATTATCCTACTGAAATATCAAGTAGTTATTTTAGCTATAAACGAATTATAAAAATTTGTAGAGTGTGCTATCATGCTAGTTGCGCTTTAACAGATGAAGGAGAAGTATATGCGTGGGGGAATGGGAGTTATGGAGCTTTTTTAAAAGGTAACACAAGTAATTATAACACACCTCAATTATTAACATGGTTTTCTAATAATAACATAAAAATAGTAGATGTAACTGGTGGTTATTATCATTGGTTGGCTTTATCGGACCAAGGGAAGATTTATACATGGGGATATAATAGTCATGGACAAAGAGGTATGGGAAATACCAATAGTTATAATAGTGAAACAGCACCCTTTGAATTAAGTGATTTTGATAACAGTAATAATGAATTATATGGAAAAGAAGTTATTTTTATAAAAGCACGAGAGTATCATTGTATGGCAGTAACAAGTGATAATGAATTATATACCTGGGGTGATAATTCCGAATATGTATTAGGACATGGTAATAATACTACTGGTGTATATTATCCTAAAAAAGTAAATTTTAATTGGGGAGGAACAATAGTTCAAATAGATGCTGTTTATCGCGGCTGTATGGTATTAATAAATAATGGAACTGTATATAATTGGGGTACAGGTGGTAATTATGGTCTAGGCAATAATAGTACAAGTGACCATGGTTCTCCAGTAGTGCCGTCAAATTTAAATGGCGTTAATATAGTAAAAATTGCCGGGGGTCGGGATAACTTCAAATTCGCTGTATCAGCAGATGGTACATTATATGGGTGGGGTTATAACAACTACAATAATTTGGGTCTTAGTCATACTAGTAATGTAGCAGCACCGATTGCCGTGTTGTCTGGAGTTACAGATATTATTACAGGTCATAATTGTGCTTTTGCTGTTGCGAATGGTAAAATATGGAGTTGGGGTTATGGTAATTATTGTCAGCACCGACCATGGGCAAACAATACCAGTAACATCCAAATACCAGAACAATGGCCAGATAATTTTGCTAATAATTATATGAATGGTGGAACTACTGAATTTGAATACGAGGGATCACAAATAGCGTCAGATTATATAAATTTGAATACATTACTAAGACAATTTAGAAGTGGATATTTAACAAATTATAGTGAAAACTTCTATTCTGCGGCGTGGAATGATAATCCAGACGGTGAGCGTGATAAAATTATTGCATATGAGTTGCCAATTATAAGACAAATAGGACCTAAAAATAAAGTAACTGATGAATGGGGATCAAAATTAGAATTATACAATTCTAATAGCAATACTTATCATACTAGTCCTAATAATTATACAAGTACTAGACCGTGGATACGAGTAACATTTTTATCTGATATAAAAGGAATGACAGAAAAACCAGTAGAGCCTATTAGAAATCCACATGCTCAAATGAATAATATATCAACCAACACAACAATAAACTATATTATGAATATGCAATGGAAACAAGATATAACTACTAGATTATTTGAAAAAAATGGTGTTCCCGGAGATGAAAATAATTATTGGAACTTGCAAATAATAAATTTGCAACACTATCGGATAGATGGAAATACATCATGGATAGCTCCAGACACACCTTTATTAATTAAAAAAGAAGACGCAGAAGAACCAGATAATACATTATTTAATAATTCAGATAAGCCAGTGTATATAGAAATATCAATTAATGATAATGCGAATTTTAGTAGTGCATATATTATAGATGGCCAACATAAAAAAAAAGATTTATCACCAACAACTGTAGATTGGTTTGGAAATAAACCTTGGTTATTATATACTGTAAATGATTTATCAAATAATTTAAATGAAACTGTAACTGATTATTATATTAGAGAATATCCATATATTATTACATTAGCACCGGGAGAATGGATAACAAGGATAGCCCTTCCTGAATATTATAATGTTACTACAAATATACCTGAACAAGCGTGGTGTATTGGAAACCATTATGCATGGAGAATAGACCAACCTAGAAATAGTGGTAATACAAATGATGATAATTATAGTTGGTATATACAGCAAAGCGCATCGTGGTGGCGAATAGATGTTTATGATGAAGACCCACGACAATTTTTAGCTATGAAACCTTATAATTTACAAACAAGAGATAATTATTCAAATCCATCCAATGATGGCTTTGTTAATATCAATGATTTTAAAATATATGGGAGAGATGTCTTTGATGTAAATGATATATTTAATGGAGAAACTCATTACGATAACCCTAATAAAGTGTTTGGTTATGGAAACAGCGCAACGACAATGGAATTATTAGATTCCTCTAATGTTGATGTAACTATTATAACAGAACCATATACAAATGCTTTTTTAAACAATTGTATTGGAAGATATTCTAGTGGATATTATGATACTTTTAAAAGAGATAGCGAATCTATAATAACTTCACCCACTAGTGATGAAAATGGACGATTTAATTATCCAACTTGTTGTGTATATGATACTGAAAGAGATTGTTTATATATTTCTGATTATAACAACCATTCTATTCGTAAATTTTATAAAAATAATGATGGAACAGTTAATCTCAGAACAATAGTTGGATATAATGACAATGGATATAATCATGAAAATATTTCTGATTATGAAAATGGAACTCCTACTACTGCTAGTAGTGGTAATAGTTCTAGTTCAACAGAAGGTATTTTTAATGGAATAAATGGTAATAGAACTTATTATCCTGGGCAAATGGCGATAAGTCATGATAATAAATATTTATTTTGGCTGTATAATAGAAATCCAGATAACATTGAGGTGTGCGAACTATCTTCGGGAATGTATTTTAAAGCGCATTATTCTTTTAATTTCTCTCAAGGGGGTGACTGGAAAAACGATTGTATAGCGATAGATAGTTCTTACAATATATATATAAATCAAAGGGGTTATGATGTAATTGTAAAAATACCATTAGTTGGAATGGTATCAAGAACCGCAACTTATAATAACGAAACTTCTTATTTTGAAATGCCCCGATATGAATATTATAGTGGAACAATTATTGCCGGATGTTATAGCCAAACCGATGCGTATCCTTATAATGTAGAACAACTTCATAACCATACTAATTATAACTTACATCCATATCCCTTTTTTACTATGCAATATCCTACAAGCATAGTATTTGATAACGATGATAATTTATATATATACAGTCATAATCGTAGGAGATTAGTAAAATGTGGTCCAGAAGAAGAAATAGAAATACCTAGTTATGGGCGTTATGACCCATTAAGTTCTTTACAAGAACCTTTAAATGGTAATTGGTATAGTAGTTATGATTTTTTTAAATGGGTTTATAGTGGCGATGATAATTATAATCGTTCAACTAGTTGGAATGGATGGGATGGAAAAATGTTAGCATTTTATTTTGATGACCAATATATTTGTAGTTTAAGAATTGGTTATTGGAATCATTCTTATAATAATTATGTTAATATAGGATTTCGTAATAATGGTAGTCAATATGGTGGTTATCAAAATACAATATATTTTTATAGAAATTATGGAATTCGCATGAATTTTTATTATTTATATAGAGCTATAACACAATATGTTGATAAGGGAAGTACACCATATAGAGATATGGAACAGGGTAAAATAAGTAGTTATGATGATTTATGGCCCGCTGACTTAGAACCATTTAAAAATACTAATAGTTTTTATTACTATGATAGTGGCAGTAATGGAAATCATACCGGTTTGAACGCAGGAGAACAAATGGTTCATCGTTGTAAATTTAAATTACATATGAGAAGATACAAATCACATGCTGGACATCCAACTTATCCTGAAAATAATTATGCGTCAAACACCGGTAGTTGGTGGGATAGTATTACAGAAGAACAAGTTGGAACTTCAGAAGCAACATCAATTGATGGAACAGGAAATCGTGGTATAAATGAGTTATACCCCAAATTTAGTTCTTATTCTACATCGTTATCTTATGATAAAATAAATAACAATATTTACATGACACAAGCTTACAGTGTTCGTAAAATAGATTTAGATAATGATATGTTTGTAACAACAATAGCAGGAACACCATTTAGCCAAGGCACGAATTACGCTTATAATAATGATATAGAACATGAAAACTGGAATTCTACACGATTAGATGATATGGGAAATATAGGTATAGATTTATCAGAAAATTTATATCTTCCATTATATGATGATCATTCAATAGTAAAACTATCTTATGTTTCACATGATGCAATTTTTGATTTGGTTCCAACAACTGAAGAGAAATTATTAACAAATATAAAAGAACAGATTATAATACAAGAGAATGAAATAGAAGTTGAACCAGTAATTGAGAGTATTACAGGAGTAGATTTGGTGGATGTATTAATGGAAGAAGATTTTCAAAGTATAGAATTACAAAGTCCGGTTACTTATCCTGGAGACATAACGAAATCTGTTAGTCGTTATGATAGTGTCAGTTTTCAAACTATGACATGGGTATCACAATATAATTATGCAGTAAATCAGGGAAAAAGACTTCCATATCGTTCAGAAATATTAGATAATCAAAACACATTAGAAGTGTCTAATCAAGACAAATGGGTAGCTGGAATTATAAATCTTAATGGTGGAACAGGTAGTGATAATAGAGATTGGTATCAAATAGGAAATACAAGTAACGTATATGGTAAAAGTTATGTAGATGACGGTGGTGGTTATCCTAGTTGGGGTGATAGTGCGGCGTCACATAGTTTTAGAGATTATATAGTATTGGTTGAAGATACAAGTATACCAAATGTATCAAATGTATGGAATAATTTATTGCCAAATGGATGGGGGATAAACACATATAATGACCATATATTTGGTAGTTTTACAGAATTTAATGGGTGGAGAATGATGGAGCCAAGTTGGTTTTGTAATTTATCTAGGGCTGATAAAAATCCTTTCTATGGCGAATCAAGTCTTGAAGCAATTCATGAAACCTTAAATGAAACTAATTATGACGCAATTATATCGGCCATTACTAATGGAGTATATCCAATAAATAGTAATTTAAATTATAATAATAATAACATTAGTGATGGTGGAGCTGATATGTATGATGGAGGCAATAGAATTAGAACAAATTTGGGTGGGGATTTTTATTATTATGAAGCTATTAATACAAGTAGTTACCTAGCCGGAAATAAATATTTTACGCGATTAACTGTAAATAAAGGATTATTTATATTTGTTGCAGATTTATATGATGGAGGAGAAGGAAGAACGAATAATAATAATGTATCTTATATAGAGATATACGGTAATTTAGGTGCGGATGGTGGTGGTACTATGACTTATGGTGAATATACAAGCAATTATAATGGTACAGCTTATAAAGTATATTGGAAATCTGTTGCTGGTCCAGGCGATCCAAATGTAAATCATGTATGGGTGGTAAAAGATGTGCCGGGATTAAGTCGTAATCTTGCGACCAGCACTGATGATGATTATCATAGACTATATATTCCAACAAATGGTGATGTAGATAGAATATATTATTTTTTATGGGGGGCTCCAACAAATAATTCAGTTACAAATCAAACAGAGGTAAATTCAATGCTTACTAAATTTTTTGAAATAACTGGTACCGGTGATCAAGAACAACAATATCCCTTACTAGGTGAAACCAATAATCCATACCCTTATACTGGTACATTAACAGAAATCGGAGATTTCAATAATCCTTTGATAGGTTTTATTGGCGATAGTAGTATTAATACAAATTCTATAAAATCACAATATTATCTGGCACCAAATATAAATTCAAGTGATATAGTAGCAGTATGTTCTATGGGAGATAATTTGAATTCTTCTGACCCATATAATAATTCTAATACTCATTCAGGTTTAAGAACGCCAGAGTTAAATATATCTAATTATTACACAAATTCATTAGAAATAGAGTTTCAATCAAATTCTATGCCCGGTAGTAATTTTAGAATCAGCGTAATATACGACGGGGATGTAAATAATAAAGTAATATTATTAACTAAGTTAGCTATGACTAGTGATTTATATAAAAAATATAAAATACCATTATTAAATCCAACTTATGCTCAAACAATGAGAGTAGAATTTGAATGTTGGGGAAATGTTGGTTATTTAATGATTAGTGATGTAAAAATAACTAATAATCAAAAATATACTAGTTATAAAAATCAATTTACAAATATTATTCATTCAAATTATAATTTTTATACATTTACATCATCTGGAACTTATACAAGCAATTATAACGAAGAAAATGTATTTAATGGAACTAATATTGAAAACTATATACAAGGTGGATGGTTGGCTAATTATAACGCATCACAATTTGGCTGGGATAATGATGGATATTATAATAAGCAAAATATAAGTTATAGTTATTATACTGAAGATGTTAGTGGTAATGTATATAATGGTCCATGGATAGAACTTGAAAGATTAACCGCTGAAATTATTTATTATATAGAAATACATCCAACTCAAAATACAAATTATGCTAATACTCAACAAAATGAAGGCGGCAGACAACCTAGAGATTTTCGTTTATATGGTTCAAATAATAATTTAAATCACGCGGAATATAATAATACAGATGACTGTCTTCATTGTAGTAAAGATTGGCATTTAATACAAGAATGGATAAATATAGATAGTCAAACCTATTGGGATGGAGAATATAAACATTTTACAGGTATAATTGATAATCCAAATAGTTATAAAAAATATAGATTGGCTATAAACAGGATCACAGTGCCTCGTCATAATTATAATTATGTGAATGACCATAGTGATTTGTATAGATTACATATAGGAGCTATTAATTTATATGGAATTAATAATAAAGTATATAATAATATTCTCAAATATACCTCACCAGAAACAGAGCAGTTAAGTGAAATAATAATTGATACAAATAATCAATCAAAGGTATATTATTTTAAAATTTATTCAAGTAATATTGAAAGGGGGTATGACGCACCATCAGACTTTAAATTGTTGGCATCAAATGACAATAATTATTGGACAATAATACAAGAATGGGAAGATATTAAACCAACTGATTATTTTAATGGAACAAAATATTTACCTTATATTGGAACTTTAAATACACCAACAATAAATAGATATTGGAAATTACAAATTACAAAAAGCACTGGGTTTAAAATGCAAGTAAAACAATTTCAATTATATGGGAGTGAAATAAATTTGAGTAAATATATAGCAGGAACTACATTATCAATAGAAGATTATACTACACTTGACGATAGTATAGATAAAAGAATAGGAGAAGAGAAGAGAAATATAGTTATAAGTGGTTTTCAGATAGGTGGTTCATGGGAAACAATGGGAAATTCAATTAAGCATCAACCATATAGTAGTAATAGTGGTGATCAATGGGGGAAATCTGTAGAAATAAGTGGCGATGGAACAACTATAATAAGTGGTGCTCCATATCATGATCCAAATGGTAATTCTAATAGGGGTATAGTAAAAGTATATGAGTGGAATGGAACAGATTGGCAACAAAAAGGCGGTGATATTGTCGGAACATATGGTAGTGAGTATCTGGGTGGTGCTGATGCAAAAGGAGTTGCCATTTCATATAATGGTGAACGTATAGCATATTCGGGCGATAATTATAATAGTTCACAGGGCAGGGTATATGTGAGTGAATGGAATGGAAGTTCGTGGGTTCAACAAACCGTTAAATATGGTGATAGTACCTCTGAAAATTTTGGTCGTGGTTTATCAATGTCAGATGATGGAACCGTAATAGCAGTGGGTGTGCCATATGACGACGATAAAGGTGGTAATTATGGCAGAGTAGAGATTTTTAAAAATACTAGTGGAACTACTTGGACATCATGGGGTAGTATATATGGGACAGACTATTCCAATGATGGTGGTCAATTATATCCATATTTTGGTGGTAATTTTGCTGATGGAGTTCAATTATCGGGTGATGGAACTAAAATTGTAATTGGATGTTATAACGGAGAGGACCCAATCCAAATAAATGGAAGTGATGAAGGTGCTGCTATAGTGCTTCAAATAATAGGAAATAATAATTTCGCAAAAATGGGAGAAACTATTTATGATAGATTTGAAGGAACCACTAATAACAGTTCAGACCAATTTGGATGGGATGTGGCAATATCGCATGACGGGACAACTATAGCAGTAGCTTCTAGATATGATGATAATGATGATGATGATAATTATCTTTCAAATTGTGGGTCGTTTATAGTATTTAAATGGTCTGGAACAGGATGGGTTCAAAAAGGACAAAAGATTACAGGATATACCTCTAATGTGGAATGTCACGGGGTTGAATTATCAGCAGATGGAAATATAGTATGTGGGTCATTTCCATATTCGGACCAAAATGGTTCAGATGTAGGCTATATTCAGGTTTTAATGTATAATTCTATTACAGAAAGGTGGGATACAATGGGAACTTATAGAGATATTGAAGGCAGTGATACTCATGATGAGAATTATATAGGTTACTATGGTGCATTATCAATATCTTCCACAGGAGGAATAGTAGTATATGGAACATATCGTTATGACCTGGCGGCAGACGAAAAAAGTGTGTATGGGGATGTTGGTATAGTAAGAGCATATGAATATACGGGAGGAAAAATATATTCACCAGAAAATCAAAATAATAATTTAGATGATAAAACAGGAGTATTATCTGGACCGGCAAGTATAACACGAAATACGACAATTAATTATACAGCATCAACAGAATATACACAAGCATTTTATGCTTTTTTAGGAATTGATAATGAAACTCATTTAAATTATCCTATGGGTTGGACGAGTGTGGGAAATAGTTATTCTACTGGAGGTAGTTATACAAAAGAAGAGAAAGAAGAAACTAATAATATTTTTGGCGAGTGGTTACAAATAAATTTTGGAGAACAATATATTGGAACATCAATAAAATTATATCAGAAACAAAGTGAAATATTAAGAGCCCCAGAAGATTTTGCTATATTTGGTTCAAATGATAATGTTAATTGGGGGTTTATAAAAGAATGGAATGGAAAAAATAAACAAGAATGGGAATCAAATAATTACATATTAACATTAGAGTTAGGTCCAAGAATAAAATTATATAAACATTGGAGATTAGTTATAAAGAAAACAATCGGGACAGAACTAACGACACCATCGGGTGCGGCAAGTATAAGTCAATTTGAATTATATGGTTATAAACAGCAATATATAAATTTACAAGATTATGTTTATGCGGGGGTAAATACAATAGAAGAGGCATTTGATTTATATGGAACACAAATAATCCAATCCACATATAACATAGAACCCTACAAACTAGTATTTGATTTGAGTAAAAATTTAATTAATTTTTATAACTTATCAAGTAATGATATTGAAATATTTACTCAACTGAAGAATGAAAGCGCAATATCATATGATAAAAATTACAATACAACAGAATTTAAAGTGACTGGTAGTTATTATACAAATGAAAATATGTTAAATTTGTTTACTCACAGTTATGAATTTGCTATGTCAGATATAGATGTATCGCAATTATTTAATGATAAATTAAGCGAATATAGTTTAAATTTAGAATTTGTTAATAATGTGTATGATGGAGATAATGGAATAAATGGATATGGTGGGGACTGGATAGAAATAGATACAAAAATACCTATAAAGGTATCAGAAATAAAATTATATTTAGATGAAACTGGAGGTTCAAATGTGAAATTGTATGATACACCAAAAGAATATAAACTATATGCCTTAAATCCGGGTGAAGATTGGATTGAAGCTGGAACATTTATAACGAGTGATATTGATATAGTAGAAGAAGAAATATCTAATTATTTACCAATAGGATTAAGTAACAATAATATTGAAATACCCGGATATACACCAAAATATGATGTATTATATACATCTGAAATTATAGGTTCCAATGATTTATTACAACAGTTTGAATGGAATAAAAATAGTCTAAAAATAGTTCCAATATCTAGACAGAATTCAACAAATAATGTAGGAAGTATTAATAATTTAGATAGAGATGATGAACCATTTGTAAATGCGATTTATGGACATGGGTCTTCATATGTTTGGGAGTCGGAAGATAATTATGATGCGGTTACAGGAAAATTTTTGATTGCGAATAGTTTAGTAGATGTAGTATATGAACATCAATATGGAGAATGGTTACAATTAGATTTGGGTGAAAGCAAACCAATAGGGTTTATGACATTAAGGCCAATATGTGGAAATACTAATAAATTATTAAATCCATCTCCAGGAAGTGAAATAACAATATATGGTTCAAATAATCTTGATTTATGGAGTGAAGTAAAAAAATTAAAAAATGTGAATTGGGGTGAGCCAGATACAAATTCAGTATTGAATTATAAATTATTAGAAATAGATGAGACAGCCAGTTTTAGATATTGGAAATTGTTATTTAATAAGCCATCAAGTTCTCAAACAAGAGTAGGTTTAAGTGAATGGAAATTATATTCACCATTTAGTAGTTTATCAAATATAATAACAAGAGATCTTATTATAGATAAAACCCTAGCAGAAGATATAATTAAAGTAAGAACAATAACAAAATCAGTAACATTATCATCTGACTATTATAGATATTGGAGATTGGTTATAAATGAGAAACATTCAGGTTTATCAAATCAAATAAAATTGAAACAAATAGAAATGAGGGGATTAGAATTTAAACATGATAATAATTTATTGACATTATGGAGACCAGAGATAAATAAACCAATAGAGAATTATTTAATGGTAAATGAAGTGTCTATTAATGAATTAGAAAGTTGGGGTTTGCACGAATATAACCTGCCAAATGTGAATTTAATATATAGGGATACAAATTATAATGTATATACTAATATAAACAAAACATTTGATATAGAATTATTTAAAGATATAAAAGAAAAATTTAATAAAGAAATAGTGAATGTAATGGAGGAAAATAAATATATGGATGTGAATACAATAGAAATGGAGAGTTATATAAAATCAATAAATAGTTTGACAAATAGTGAGAATAAATATGATTATATAAAGAGATATGAGAATGTAGAGTTAGAGAGAGTAAGCAATACTTCTAATAACAGAGCATGGTATCCAAAAAATAATATAATGAAAGAAAAATTGAAAAAAATTATACAAGGAAGAACACCATTTTATTTTGAATTAATTTGTAATATGGAGGGTTCTTCAGTAATAAATGCGTGGGATCAATTATTTAAACCATATATAAATAATGGAATATTAGTATTTTTGGGAGATAAATCTCCACTGATTGATACTACATTAAGTTTTAAGGTATTTTATACATTTGAAGGGTATTCAGCACCGAACGCACTAGTTAGACAATTGGAAAATGACCCAATGTATATAGACGATGAACCATATATTTTTTATAATAAAACAGAAAAAATGAATAAAATAACAACGGGAACAAGTAAGGAATTAGTACCAATAGGTTATGATTCATTTATAAAAGAATTTTGTGAGCATCCAGATAAAATAGAAAATATAACTGAAGATGTGAAATACTATGAAGAAGAAAATACAACAAATATTCCATCTGGATGGCAAAAGTTACCAATAGTGTTGTTATATGATCCAAGTGTTAATATTCAATCAATAGAAGGGTTAAGTGAGCTAATTCAAGATAATGATTTATTATTTGATGTAGATACACATAAAATATATAGATATACAGGATTATGGGAAGAATACTACAATTTAAATGACTTATCAAATAATTGTATAAGTACAACGGCCTGGACAAATGCAACAACTGGACATTATTATAGTATAAATCCATATACATTTCGTGATATAAGTGGGGAATTTATAGATCATAATATAGTTAGTAATTTTAATTCACATCACGGAATATTAACTAGTCGTTCCAGATTTGTAATGATATCTAATGATGTAGATAGAATATTAGCAGGTAATAGTAATATTTGGATGTATCTTGGTAATAAAAGTTTAGTTTGTAAAATGCTTACAGTAGCTCCTAATGTTGATTACATAGGTTTACACAATACAACAGGGCAATTTATCCCAACAGCAATAGTATGGGATTATACAAATAATACATTACAATATAACGCTAGCTCACTCAAAAAATTTGTTGAATCTGCTGGTGGTGTATGGCCAATTGAATTACCAACAGATAATGCTTTATATAATTATTTAGATGATAATGGCTTAGGTGGAGGAGATGTTGGATGGTATTTAAGGGGTGAAGAACAAATACCATATTCAGCTATAAATGGGGATATACATATAAATGTGGATGGCGATAATCATGGAGTATATCAATATAATAGTGATTTGAAAACTAGAAATGTTATATACAGATGGGATAGTATATTAAAATGGAAGAAAAAAAATATTTTTATTACAAATTTTGTAGGAGAAACACCTTATACGGATCCATCTGGTTCTTCTTGCATTGCTATAGGTAATTTTATAGCTTTACCAATAATAAATAGAATAAAAATCTTAGTAACAAAAGACGGTGAAGCTTTAACAGATTTATCCAATATAACAATATTTACAAAGGGAGATAGTGAATTATACAGACCAGATGAATTTCCAAATGAATTAAGAATAAATTTGTGGACAAGTAAGATTGAATGTAATAATAAATCATTTGGAATCGGAAATATGAATGAAGGAACTTATAAAATTGAATTGTGGTATGAGAATAATTCTTTCAGTATGGTGCGAAATAAAAATCAAATTTTTGTTACTATTAATTAAGAAGCTTTAGTGACAGAAAATATTATTTATATTAAAATATTACTTTTAATATATATATGAGTCAAGAGACTACATTTGATTACAACAAAGAAGTGGTTGATTTGTTATTTAAAAATGTTATAGGAACACAGTATACATCTTCCGTGCTAACACCAGGTCAAGAAAATTTATCTTTAACAACAATTCAACACGATCAAGTATATTCTCAACCAATACCTACATCAAGTAAAAGTGATATGGAATGGTCCACACCAGAAACATTGGTAGGAGGCGGACAAGTAAGTTATTTAAAAAACGTTATTGGGGAAGGTAATACTTTTAATTATATAAAAAAATATGAGAATATAATGATGGAACCAGCAATAATTCAAGATGTTACAAATAGATCATGGGTACCTATAAATATATTAATAAGAGAAAATTTAAAAAATATGATAAGGGGTAGATCAGCATTTACATTTATAATAGAAACTGATATTCCCGATAGTAATATAATAAATAGTGACAATGGTCAATTTAATCCAGTTGTTAATAATGGAATATTACTGTTTCTAGGAGAACGGCATCCTCAACAAAATGCTTTAATTATGTTTAAAGAATTATACATCTATGAAGGAAAATTTGGTTTGGAAGACATAACATTTCCAAAATCTACAGGAGAATTATCTATAGAAGAAAATGTAGGTAAAATTTACTTTAATACAGACGAAAATAAATTTTTAGAATGTGTTGAGGATGAAGGTGGTAATATTGAATGGCAGCCATTAGGTAGTAGTTTTTATAAATCTGAGCAATTTGTAGGACAACCACCACCAATAGAATTAGTAAATACAGAAATTACAGCAACATATGTAGAATTAACCATAAAATACCCAATTCAACAAATAACAACATTACTATCACAGGGACTGATAACCGATAGTGATTCAAACTCAATAGCTACAAATGGTGAGAGTAATTTTATAGGTTTTCCTGTAATCGGTAAATTAAAAATGAAAACAAGTTATTATGGATATGAGGAAATAAAAACAATATTTAAAAAAGGGGATAAAGTTGAAAATGTGCCTGAAGGTAAAACAAGCGAATGGCCTACCAAAATACGAATATATTTACGAGATAATTATCAAGAACCAAATGGATTATTTTATAATTGGGTTGGTGGAATAGAACAAGATAGTTCAAATGTAAATGAAAACAATAGTGAAGGTTACACATATATTGATAATAATGAAAGAATATTAATATTAAATGATACATATGGATCTAATTTTGTAGGCTTACCAACAAATGATTTTGAATATACATTTGAATTGTGGATTGAAAATAACTCACCAACGGGTATAAAAAAAACAGTTAGCATTACTAAAAATTTTCAAATAATTAATGAACCTTCAATACCTAGAGTATTCAATTCTAGTTTTTTTGATAGAAATGAAAACACAAATTCAACAAGAGTTAGATTTATAGTAGCAGACCCGCAGAATGTTGATAAAGAAACAGGAAAATGGAACCCAATAGTAAATTTAACTAACATTAAATTTGAATATAAAACACCCATTATGGATTTTTGGGACCCTGTTTATGGTATTCAAGATGAAAATCACGAATTTACTAGTTTATTATCTACAGCAAATTCTGGAAAATATTTGGTAAATATCAACGATAGCAATAGTTATGTCCGAGATAACACACAAATAAATTTAAAAATATCATTACCAACAAGTGTTACAAATTATGAATTTATATTAGGAAATAGAGAAAGAGAAAAATTAACAATGTCAGAATATACTGATAGTGAATTGTCTCAAAAAATATGCGACGAATTAAATAATCATTTACCCGTTAATGCTGTTTTAAAAGATAACGGTCCTAGTTTTTATATAGATACAATGGAAGGCGAACCATCTATAGAAAGTATAACTATAGATGAACACGACACAACAAGTAATATATTTAATATTCAAAAAGTTGGTGGTTCTTCAATAAGTGATGGGGTTTTAAATATTAATAGAAATGTAACTGATGGTGCTCATTATTTTTACATTGATTTAAATGATAATTATGTTAATACCAATTATACATATAACCAATATATCATAGAATTTAGAGTATCATATAAAAACGGGTCTAATCCTAATTTTACTGAAACTATTAAATCTAATATCAATCCTAGACCTCCTACTGGTGTTGTACCTATAATTTCTAGTTTAGTATGGGTTAATGAAGAATTACTACAAGTAAAACATCAAGAAAATGGTTATATTGATCAAGATATTGGGGGAAAAGAAAATATAAATGGTTCTATATTTTTATCAGGTTCTGTTATTGTTACAACAATTTATAAAGATGAAAACCCTCAGGAAACATATATTTTTGATGATATTGATTCAAACAGAATTTTTGATTATGAATTAGTATATTATCGTATTTTACCAAAAGCAAAAGCTTTATTTCCAACAAAAGCAGCTGGTAATATTGCATTTTCAGCAAAAAGTAAAATAGAAATAGGTATGCAACTAAGACATATTAATAATTTATTCTCTGATCCTGGTCCAAAAAGTGAAGAATTTAGAATTGAAATAAACCCCCCCAGTAATCCTGTTGATTTAGATATCATATTATCTAGAAGATGGCGCGAAATTATACAAAATTATGATTCTATGGTTGTTTCGGGTGGAATGATTATACCCAACGCATCAATAACAACTGATTCATTAGTCACTAATAATGAAGAACAAAATTTTAGATTTTTATGGACCAGACCACTACATATCTTTGGACAACATTTATCTGATATAACACAATTTGTGTATGACCAACCCGAAGTTAATTATAAAGTACACTATGTTGTTAAAGACCCGATAGAAGGCGTTAAACAATTTGAACAATTTTATTATACTAATCCCAATTCTAGAACTGAAAAAATATATCAAATAGCATATGGCGATGATAAACAAGAATTAGACCTAAACAATTTAATAAAAGAAGAAACCCGTTTTAACTGGTATAATGATGAAATAACTAAAACTGGTATTATTCATTTAAATATGACTGCCCAAAATAGATATTTGTCAGATTGGGGTGAAGAAATGACACACGAATTAGTTTTTGGATTACATAAGCCAACCCCACCAGTTAATTTATCTGGTAGAATATTTGAACAAACAACAACGCTGCCCAATAATTTATCAGTTGGTCCCCCTATTCTTGATTATCCTACATCTAAAAGAACATCTGACCGTAGAGCTATGCAACTGGAATGGTATAAAAATGGAACTACCGGAACTAATTCTAACAGAACCTTTCCAGTTAATGAAATACAAATCGCCCATACACTTCCCAGAATAAAAGGTTTGTTTGAATTAATTACTGATACCACCGATCCTTATTATGATAGATTTATGGAAGTAGATGCTGATATATCTTCTGTTAAAATAACTTTAACTGCTGAATATCCTTCAAACGAGATGTATCCAAATAAATTATACAATCAATTGTTTGATTCTTCACAAACATTAGTATTTGTTGTTCCTTATAGTGAAATGCAATTTTATAGAACACCTCAATTACCCGGTCCAATAGATAATTATAATTTTGTTGAACTTAATAGTCCTTATGATACTGAATTAGCAAATGGAAATGAATTATCCACTAATAATTCTGGTGTTGTAGTTGCTTTTAAAAATTTTAGAAATATAGAAGGTTTATTAAATGTTCCTATGGCAGAAGATAGCCCCCTTATTCAATTACAACAATTTTTCTGGCCGGGCGTTAGATATGATATTACAATTCAAGCAAATAATAAAATTAATGATGAATATAGTAATATTTTTCGTCACAATTTAAATATTGGAAATGTCAATACTTTTAATCTCAATCTTAGCTCAGTTAATAATACATATTTAAGTGGCAACTATTATACTTTTTATCATAACAATAATAGTTTATATAATTCAACCGAATCAAATTCAGGAAATCAAGAAAATAGATTTATAAAAGCAGGTGATAATTGGTCAAATAGAGCCATATATTATAATTGGCATAGTAATTATAGCTCTAGTAGTAATGTAGATGGGTCTTATTATTTGTATTACCCTAATAAAATTGTTGCGGCAGATCCTGATAAATGGAATTCATCTAACCACAATAATAGCATAAATTATACAGCTAGAAAAGCTTTAGTTCCTATAAGATTTGAATGGTATTATCATAATTATAATAGTTCTACTGTTTATCAAAACTGGTTTGTCTATATAAATACAACCAATGACCCTTATAATAACCAATGGTATAAAGCTTTCACATATTTTAATGGACTGGATAGTTCCCAAACTACACCAGGTTACCAACAATGGAATTATTCATATATACCGCAAAATGCTTATTTTTCACTAGCACAATCACCCGAATTATCTAATACTTCTGGAAGTCCTCGTTTTTATTTTAGACATCGTGAATTAAATATGGAAGCTTCGGAAGGGAATACATTGGATAACTTTTCAAAAGATATGTTTTTTGCTGGTATTAATAACGATACAAAAAAAAATGAATTTTATAATGTAGAAATAAAAAATGAATTGCCAGTGAGAATAATAGATTTACCTGAACCAGCAAATGAAATTATTCAAAGTGGTGACCTAGTTCAAGGACAAGAAATTGATAATGTTCTAATATCAGTTCATCCAGCTAGAAATCCCAGTGATTTATATAGACCCATTGTTAATAGTTCCAGAGATGAAAATACATATAAAAATATTTCTCAATACAATGAAACAATAAATAAATCAACACCCGATAATAATACTACACGAACATGGCAACAACAAAATGAATACGCAATATCATTAGGAGATAGATTACCTACAAGACAAGAAATATTAGATAATCAAAGTAAAATATACATAGATGATGGAGAACAATGGGTACCTGTTGGAACACCTGTAAATAAGGATTGGGTTCAAATTGGTAGTTCTGGAACATGGGGGAGAAGCTATATAGATACAGGGGGTATAGGTTATCCTAGTTGGGGAGATACAGTAACACTCCAATCTTTTAGAAAATATGTTGTAACCGTTGGAAATAATTTTATCATAAATCGGTATGAACCTGGTTCAAATACTTGGTCATGGATACAACAATATGAATACGCAATTAGTATAGGAAAAAGACCTCCACTTCGGGAAGAAATATTAGCGAATGAAGGTATATTAAAACAATTAAATGGTGAATATTGGGTAGCCGGTATTATAAGTATAGGTGGAGGATCAACCAGTAGTAATAGAGATTGGTATCAAATAGGATCAAGTCATACATATGGTAATAGCCATGTAACTAATCAAGGTGGTTATCCTAGTTGGGGTAACGTAGAAACATCATATAGTTTTAAAAAATATACAGTAATGGTAGAAAACACACCACTTATAAATTTTGAACATAAACAAATAGAAAATACGAGTATTTTAACAGACCATCGGTATTTGGGAAAAAGAATTATTTGGGATGAAAATCGGGAAACCGCATTGACATATGAAGAACCTAAAATATTGTCATATTTGTTAAAAGATGAAGTATGGGTAGATACAAAAACTCAAAGATTTAATGCTGACCCAATAATGGGTATGGATAATTGGAATAGTAATTTTCTTTCCGTCGCACCATCTAATGTTCGTTCTTATGTTTTTTCAGTTTATACAGAAGATAATAATGATGAAGATTTCAAATATATATTAGGAACTAAAGATAATACATCAGATATTAGTGGAAATATATCCAAGAATATTTTTAAAATAACAAGCGACGATATAATAGATGAATCGGACCACTATTTCACTACGTCTGAAAGACCTTATGCAGACCCTAGAAATATAGGTTTTTGGTTTCAAGAAAGATTTACTTATTCTTTTGACCCAGGAGAAATAAGTTATGATACAATACCTGCTATAAATAGGGGATTTAAAATTGATTTTTTAAATAGAACAAATAGTTCAAATCCCGACAATTACAATTATGATAATACTTTTATAAAAAATGACATTAACGAACAATTAACTGTAACAGAAAATGGTGTAACTGAGATAATACATTGGGGTAATCCTCAACCAAATACATCTTTATCTTCCGGTCAAAATTTTAAAGAAAATTCAAATGAATATAGAACATGGTTTTTACGCGGACAATATAATATACCCAGATATGTTGAATATTATTATCAAAAAGATTTTGATAGTGGTTTTGGTTATATTCATAAATATGATGCAATAATGGAAGATACAATTGACCCCAATATAGTTTATACTCATAATTCTATTTTAAGGATTAATGATGTAGATATTTCTGCTACTATAATAGGTATAAATCCATCAATAGAAGAACATTGTCAAGAAATTACCGATTTAATTAATAATAATGAAATTTTAAATGATTTTGGAATTGTTGCTGCAAGAACAAATTCAATAATACATATTACAGCTGTAGATTCTAGAGCATTAAATGAAAGTAAATTAATTGTGGAGTGGATTGATGTAATAAGTGGAACAGGCAATGGTTATGTTCAAAGAGGTGGTGATGATGAAAGTTATGGATTGCTTGTTGTAGATGATAACAAATTTTTTGGAGGATATGATTATATTAATAATGTTCATTATAAAACATCGTGGAACAATCATAAATCGGCGGAAGTATATACCGATAGAACTGGCGATGATTACTTATATATTACAGATATAGATCTTGAACAAGAACCCTACATTAATAATTATAAAAATAGACAAGATGATGATCCAGTTCGTTATCATAATATGTTAAAAATTAATGGCATTCCAAATTTGTTTGGCCCGACACATGTTGAAAAATACTATTCTCAAGAAATGCATTTAATAATTAATGATAGCTTTCTTGAACCGTCAGGAAACAACTATAAAACTACTGGTTTTGGTTTATGGCAAAATGAAAACAGTGAAGAAACTTATAACAATACTGGAGTTTTAAATATTATAGGTATGTCACAAATAAATCAAATAGAAAAAAAAAACTACACAGTTAGGTCTGTTTATATGTGGCCCGATTGGATTTCCACAGGAAGAAATCTCTCCCAACCCGATTTAAATATGGAGAATTTTTATAAGTTTTCTACTAACTCAACTTCAATTCATAAATGGAATGTAACCATTCAACATACTGGTGGTAACCTAGATGGTATCGCTGAAAGTCATAATATTGATATTGACGCTTCTAGTAATGGAGAATTAGGATATTGGACAAACGCTTCAAACGATAAATCATTAGCCAGTCAAATGGCAGCCGCAATTAATGAAAAATTTGATGGTGTAATTTCTCATAGTGAAAAATTACCTTCATTATCCAATAAAATGACTAATAGACCTGAAGATAAAATGATTAAAAATTATTATGGTGCTGCGGTTTTAAAAGCGAATGGACACGTTGATACATGGGGATATTGGAACAATACTACTGATTCTAGTTGGCACGATCCTGATATGACAGAATTAACTAATGTTGTATCTATAACTTGTAATCAATCAGCATTTATTGCCATTAGATTAGATGGGACTATATATGGTTGGGGAAAAAGAGAAGCCGGTGCTCTACTTGAAAAATATATTAATTCTAGATATACCACAACATCAACACAATATCAAGATCAAAACTATGTTAATAGTTACTCTTATGTATCTACAAATTACACTAATGTTACAAAAATATATTGTGTCGGGAAAGAAACTTTTATTGTCTTAAGAAAAAATCAAAATATGGATTATATTGGTTCTAATGAATATGTAGATGTTCATTATTTCCCTACTATAAATAGTAACAATATCTTAGATATTAAGCATACAAATCATGCAATTGCTTTATTAGATAATACAGGCGATGTTTATACATGGCCTAATTCTTTTAGTTTTCAAAACAGAAATTCACACACATACAAATTTACCTATTTGGGTTACGGTATGTGGGGTTGGCGATGGGTTGACAGTTACGAAACTATTCAAGAAAATTGGGATTCTTACGGTGCGGATAGAAGCGACGGAACATACGGAACTCGTGGTAAATCAATAACCGATGGTCGCGTTATAAGAATTCAAAGTTTCGGATATAGAAGTTTTGCTGCTTATAAAGATAATGGTGAATGTGTTGTATGGGGAAATATTAATAATTATTGGAATAATCAAACATATAATACAGATGTTAAAGAAGTATTCATTTCCGAATATGATAGACAGAATTATTCATCTGGAGCTTTTATTTATAACGATAACACTATTAAAAGTTTTGGATATAAAAAGTTTGAAGATATTATTCAAGCGCAATTAAATGATGATCAACAAATTACTGAAATTGATTATAATTATGTAATCACTCAAACTGAAATTAATGATTATCAAATAAAAGGTTTTAAAAAAGTTGTTTTTTCCTATGATGCTTGTTGTGCCTTAACATTAACTGGCGAATTATTAACATGGGGTTCAGAGACTTATGGTGGTTGGTTAGGTTATAGTAGTGAAAACTCTGAAGCTATAAATATAGAAATTAAAATAGCATTACGAAATAATGTAAAAGATGTATATGGAAACTATAATGGATTTATAGCTGTAAAAGAAGATGGTAGTGTTTATACATGGGGTGCCGCGTCAAATTCCATAAAAATTAGACAATCATTTGGATCAAATAGTTATAAAAACACACACAATGGTCATTCACATATTCCTACTAATCAAGATGAGGAAGCATCAAAAATAAAGTTAATTGATGAGTATTATACAGCCATAATTCTAAAAAATGGTTCGTGTTTAATGACAAGTGATAATGGTGATTCAAAAAATACATATGATACTAATAATTATGGAAGTACACCAAATAATTTTGCGTCATTTGATGACATGAGATATACATCTACTGATGCAGACAATATTTCTTATTTATTAAACTCAACTAATTCTAGTGTAATTAGTAGAAATGGTAATAATATAGGTATATTAGATAATGGACACTCATACTTTTTTGGAAGAAATAGAGAATGGAGAAACAATGCTACTGAACTATATCATGAAACACAGGATTATATGGTAGAAGATATCATTCAGGATCCTTTCTACGAATACCCATTACACTATATTTATGTTTCAGGTACAAAAGGTCAGACTAAAATAGATATAACATGGAATGAATTAAATTCTGCTTCATGGAACCCATTGGGTTTTCCTAGAGATGAAATAATTATATCTGAAGACAAACACGATAACTGGTGGAACACATATAGAACAACATTATCAGTAGATACAACCATTGAAACAAATATATTAACGAATGAAGCAAAAATTGGTGCTTTTGTAGATGTTAGTGGTAATTATATGGTTATAGGTAATGATAATACTGATAATAACACTGCTGGAAGAATTGTTGTTATATGTGAAAAAATCAATGGAACATGGACTAATGCATTAGAAATAGGACCATTACCATATGGATTAGCTGTTAGTTCATTAGGTTATGGTGGAAGACCTGTTGCTGTTGATGGTAGCCGCGTTGTAATAGGTGATTGGAAAGATAGTAATAATTATGGAGCTGTTTATGTATATGAAAAGAATGGTCAAACAAATACATGGTATCAAGCAGATAAATTAACTATTGATAGTTCTGACCCAGATTATGGACAAAATACAAAATATGGATGGAGTGTAAATATTAGTGGAAATTATTTGATTACCGCTTTATCAAATATAAGTAAAATTTTTGTTTATAAACATATTAATGATAATTGGGCAAAAATAAATACATTAGTTAGTTCTGGTAGTATTAATGATATTGTTATTAATAACAATTATATAGTTACCGGTAGTTCTAACTCAGATTTTATAAGTTTTTTTGAAAAACAAACCAATGAAACATTTTCTGAAACGGCTGATTATACTATAAGTGGGAGAGAAACCAATTATGGAAAAAACATAGATATGACTAATAATTACCTAGTAGTCGGCTCTCAAGATAAATCTTATACAGATAACGGAACTACTGTAAATTATGGTTCAGCATATATTTATAAATTAGATGGAACATATACTGATATATTAAATAGCGAAGTTGAATTAAGACCTAGAGCAATAAGTAGTAGAGTTCCTAATTATCATTATGGATATTTCGTAACATTAACAGATACATATGTTGCTGTTTCTGCCAAAAATGACGAATTAGGGCAGGTTTATATTTGGAAACGCGATTACGATGATGAAGTGGAAGAAATATATTTATTTCGTACATTTAATGAACAATTAATGAACGATTATGGAAATGGTGTAAAAATTACAGATGATGAAATATTTTTGGGAAATTTAAATAAAACAGGAAATGTTTATTATTCTGGAAATAAATTAATTTCAGAAACTGATTACAAAATTGAAAGAGAAATATATTATCAAACACACACTGATTATTATCCTTATGAAGATTTAACTATTACTAGTTTAACTGGACATGCAGTAGGATATGCGCTTGAAACAGTTACAATAAGTGATTTGAATGTTTCCAGTGGATTACTCAGTTTCAATAATTTATTCGCTAGTATAGAGGATATATCAGAAACAGAAATACATTTTGATTTAGATCACATTTCAGAAATCACAGATATAGAATTATCTACAACTCATGGCTTTGAAATAATGCCAAAAGAAATAATATTACAGGGTGGCAATGAAGAAGACCCCAGTTTTAATGAAATAGGATGGACATCATTAAAAACATGGAATTTAACAAGCAGTGATTATGAAGACCATACAGAAATGGGTCATATTAACAGTGCGTTTACTAATCCTATAAAACACGTTAGTTATAACAGCTCTACTTATTATAATAGTATGTTTCAAAACGATGATAATAGAGCTAGTTTCACTGGTTCTAGAGACTTGACAATACCCGGAATATTAACTCCTCATATATTTGGAACAAATAATGAACTGTTAACCAATTCTAATACAACATGGTATTGTCATAAAGATATTGAAATACAATGGAGGGCTAGCTCAACAAATGCGAGATTATATATATTTGGATGGTATAACTCATCCGAAGCACCATCTTATAGTGAAAACAACGAATCAAATCGCCTTGATTTAGGTTATAATACCAGCTCATTATCTAGTTATGCATTAACAATTCCTAAGGGTTATTCCTTTTATATCGGCAGTTCGGGATACAATGTAGAAGTAAAAGTTAGCGCGTATGCCTTATTGAAAGAAGTAATATCTACCGATTGGCAGGAAATGTCAAATTTATCTCATGGTCATTACAGTGAATTAAATGGTAGAATCGGATTATACAATAAATTTTCAGGTATATCAGATTTGACAATTAATGGAATATGTGAGAGAGCTTACAGTAATAATGATATGATTTGGTGGTCTAAAGAAAGTATAACTTTATTATGGTTTCCATATCCAAATAATTCATATAATCATCAATATGCTATTAGTTATAGAACATATAATCCTAGTAATGGGAGCGTGGGTTCATGGAGTAATAAAACTGAAATGGCACCAAACGATACAGGAGATAATAATACTCACCATTGGATGAGTTTTAAAGTTCCTCAAAATTATCAATTTGTTATATATAATAATAATTCCTCTAGCTATTCATATGGAAAATCAATGAAAGTAAAAATTCTATCAACAACATTAGCAACAGGAAGTGAAGTAGAATTTACATCTAAAAAGACAACATTAAAATTTGATTCTGTTTATGGTGTAGATTTGTATAAAAATTATAAATTATTTATAAATTCTGTAATAAATGATACAAGTAAATTGTATGCCTTTACTACTAATACATTTACTACGTCGGGCAAATCTGGTCGGACGGGACCTAGTTTATCTATGGTAAGAAACGCAAATGGATCAATACCATCTAATTATTTAAATATGAATGAAGAAAATGAATTAGGTATAACACAATGGACTGTGCCCATGACCGGAACTTATAGAATAAAAGCAATGGGTGCGTGTAGTGGAGTAGATAGTACAGGTGGAACTAATAATGTGCGTGGAAAAGGTGCTGATATGGAAGGTGAATTTAGATTATTTGAAGGAGAAGTAATTAAAATTTCTGTTGGACAAAAAGGAACCGATAATTCTAGCAGTAATTCTTCCTCCGGTGGTGGCGGGACATTTGTTGTTAGAAGTCCTTATACTGATACAAAAAGTATTTTAATAATTGCTGGTGGCGGGGGTGGTTATAATGGATATAGTTCTGCCTCTTTAACACAAGCCAATGCTAGTTTAACAACCGAAGCTAATACTGGACATAATGGAGGTGGAACAGGTGGCCAAAATTCTTATGGTGGTAAAACACGTGTAAATGACCAGGATGAATTTTATGGAGGCACTGGAGGTGGATATTTCTTATCTGGTAACAATACTAATGCAAACATTCTTGCAACTCAAATAATAAGAAGAAGAGATGATACCAACGCAATTATTTCATCAAATACATATACCGATTATACTTTTAATGGAAATATTCAAGTTAGAGCAAATTATAATCAAACCCTTGTTCTTGACGAATATAATGAGTTATGGACATGGGGATACAATGGTTATGGTCAGTTAGGTACAGGAAACCAGTCAAATTATAATACTCCAATAAGAGTAAGAGATTATAATTCTGCGTTGAATAATGTTAATATATCCAAAATTTGTGAAGCATATCATAGCAGTTTTATATTAACAGACGACGGTGAAGTTTGGAGTTGGGGATATGGTCATTATGGAGAACATCTGAATAATTCTACTGCCGAAATTAATTATCCTACTCGTATTCCATGGTTTCCTAATAATGGTATAGTAATATCAAATTTAGAATGCGGTTACCATAGTGTTTTAGCAACGAGTGCCTCAGGTAAATTATATGCATGGGGATATAACAGTCATGGACAAAGAGGTGCTGGTTATACTAGTAGTTGGAATGGAACAAATGGGACTGCTTATATTACATCACCTCATTTAATAATTAGAGACAATGATAATAATTCATTAACCAATGCTGTTTTCACTCAAATTAGTTGTCGTTCTTATGTGATGATGGCACTAAGAGATAATGGTCAATTATACACTTGGGGATATGGTTCAAATGGTGGTCTATGTCATGGAAATACAAATAATTATTATTATCCCAAAATTGTTAATAATCAAAGTAGTTGGGGTGGTAATATAGTTCAAATAGAAGGTTGTTACTATGGAGGAATGGTATTGTTAGATACAGGTGAAGTTTATGGATGGGGATACAATAGTCATTACAATTTAGGTGTTGGAGACACAAGTTATCGTTCTACAGGCGTTAAACCAAGTAATTTACCTTCAACCATCGTTAAAATTAGGTCAGCATATTATAGTCGTTATGCATTAGCATCTAATGGTGAATTATGGGGATGGGGATATAATGGTCACGGACAAATGGGTGATGGTAACATCACTTATAATTATACTGCTGACAGAGTAAGATTTAATAGTTCAATCAATATGTCTGGTGTAACTGATATAGTGGGCGGACAGCATCATACTATTATATATGCGAATGGTCAATTATATGGATTAGGATATGCTGCTTATGGACAAAATGTCACAAACGGAAATACCGGAAACGATAGTTATCCAGTATTATGGAGTAATCAATTTAATGTTAGTGGAACTCAAATTGAGATATCTGGTGTGTCCGCACCAGCGATAGAATCAGATACATTAATATTCGGAGGAAACGGATTTCAATATAGTAGTAATAATTTATCAAAATTAGAAGGGGGTAAAGGAGACAGATCAGATGGGCCTGGTAATAGTTTTACTGAAACATTAACAGAACCTGGCCAAATTTACCACATAGCAAGCTATTACGACACAAATCAAACATTTACTGCTCCTTCTAGCGGCTCGGCGGGTTATTGGATGGCAGGATATTTTGGTTGGTCAGCAACTTTTACTGGTACTAGAGACTTATCAATATCACCATTTGTTGATCACGGCTCCGGAAATGTAAAATTTATTGTAAATAATCCAGGTACTCATATAAAGATTAGATGGAAGTCAAGTCAAAACAGCCATAGTTTTTTTTACACAACAACACCAGGCGATAGTGATTGGACAACTAGGGCGAACTCAACCTCATGGCAAGAACATATACTAGATCACAATCATTGGTTTGGATGGCAGTCAGGAACAGGGATTGCTCACGAGGTAGAAATAATACCTTGGAGAGACCTAACCACAACAACAACAATAACAACTACTAGAATAAATCCATTTGCCGAAATACGAATAGATGGTGGTTTTGGCGGAGGAGGAGCCGCTATGACAAATGGTTTGGGTTCTGGTGGTGGTGGGGGTTATTCTGGCGGAGGAGCAGGAAAAAATCAAGGCGGTTGCGGTGGTGGTGGAAGTTCTTACAATAGTGGGTCAAATCAAGTTAATCAACAAAATAACACATCATTAGATGGAGCAGTTTTTATAGCATTACTAGAAGGTGATAAACAACACACACATTTAGCTATAGATGACATAAAAGCAAAAAGAGAATATATAAATTTAGAACAAATTATACATTTTGATAATAATCAAGAGGAATATCCAGAACATGTAATAACAGCATCTTCATTTTCAAATTCAACAAGGAACGCAGATAAATTATTTAATAATCTAGGAACAGTAGAAAGTAGTAGTATAACAGGTGGATGGGAGACAGGAAACTATTATAACGATAATGGGTATACGGGTACAACATCAACACCTGCATCAAGTAATGCATATGAGGAATATGACGAATATTTTGGTGAATGGTTTCAAGTTTATTATAGAAGAACAACTACAATTGATAAAATACTATTATATGCTCCGGGTTATACAACATATGAGCGAATGCCATCAGATTTTCGTTTATACGGGTCATTAGATGGAATTGAATGGATAATGATAAAAGAATGGACAAATTATACGAGACAACATTGGTATCCAGATGGAATAGTATGGCCATATACAAACGAAAAAAGAATATTACCAGTGAAATTTTTATTAGATAATCAAGTATCTTATCCATATTTTAGAATTGCAGTAAATAAAGCAACATTTACTTCCCGGGGAACAGGTAACACTAGTTTATTTATAAGAGAAATAGAATTTTATTTAGGTGATAATCAGAAGGTATTATATGAAACATTAAATTCCGGCGCGTTGGATGTATATGAATTACCAGAATCATGGCAAGAGCCATATTTTTATAAAGAAGAAGTGAATTATTTTTTCCCACAAAATTCGTTAATATTCAATGATATATATATATCACCAGGAATGGGAGATACTCCAACAATTGGTTTAATTCATCCAGAATTTGAGAAAGCGAATTCTTATGTAAGTTCAAATAATATTAATATATCAAAAATAAGTCCATATGTAGAAAGAAATGATGCGTATTTTATGATATCCGACGCAGCAGAAGATTTATGTTTAAAAATAAATGAAAATTCATCATTGAATACTTTAGTTACAGCTATTATAGATCCTTACAATAGCAATAACATAATTATAAACACAAAAGGAAATAATGTGCTATATGGATTTGGACAAGATTCGCAAGACCCTACAAATTTATATATAGACCCCCAAGATGTAGATGGTTTTGGTCAATGGGGAAGACAAGAAAAAGAAATAACATTTATACTATTTGAACCATTTATTGTAAAAAATTCAGATAATTTGTGGAAAGCAATGACACTTAATATAAAAGATGCAAATGGTGATGTAATATTTTCCCAAATAATTGATCAACATGTAAGAATACCATTTGAATATGAGATAGAATATAAAAATGTTGAATTGTATAGATGGCATTCATTTAAAGTAGGAATAACACATTATGATGGTGATTTGTCTGGTCAAAGATTTTATACAGATTATGTAAAAACAGGTGAAAAAGAAATAATTTTATTTACAGAATTAAGTGATGACAACACAATATTACATTATGGGAATAACGGTTGGGAAAGACACTATAGCTTTAATAAAACAACAACAATTCCAACAAATGGAATGGAAAATAAAGATTTATATATAGATTTTAATACTGTAGATTTGTATGAATATGATACAACATATGAACAATGGGTAAATTTGGGACCAATTTCGGATACTGGAGAACAATTATCAAAATTAAATGTTCTAACAGAAAGTTTCAGCGTATTTTATAAAGATGATTTATTATTTGATACATCTAATAATACTATTTATAGATGGAATGACACGTTAGTTAATCCTAGAAATGAATTTGGTTGGTCATTAATTACCACATTAGATTTATCTTCAATACCTATATCTGGTATGTTTAATGGAAGCTATTATATTGATTCTGAAAAAAATATATTAATGAAATATGAAAATAATCAATGGAATAATGTAACAAATGTAATACCATCTTTTTCAAATGAATTGCCTAATCCTTCACAATTTTTATACAACAATGATTTATTTATTGATATTCCAAATGATAAATTTTATAAATTTGCAAGATATGATACAATTGAATGGCAAAATAAAGCGTTTCCTACTGATAATACCTTTTCAAAAATAATTATTGGAACTAATATTGATGCGATTGAAAATTTATCAGGATCACCATATTATGATATTTCCGGTGAATTATTAACAACTGATGACTTTATTGATTTTGAATTAAATAATCCAGTTTATATTTACATAGGTAACACTTTTATTGGTGAATTTAATGTTACATACTATAATGAAGCACACTTACCCGGAAATCACTTTTTAAGAATGGGAAATTTTTCTCCAGATTATCAAAAATCTATTGGTATTGGTCCCAGTTTTGTTGATGCACCAGATACAGTTCATTTCTTTGTTGGGCATTCAGGTTTAAATCAACTGTTTGAAAATGAATATCCTGACCCATGGGTTTATAATGGCCTCCCAACAGATAGTGGATGGTATAAAACTACTGACTATAATTTACATTTTTATAGTCAAAGAGATTTAACTACTCCTAATATTTCCGTAAATGGTGGTAGTCCTTTTCAAACTACCTCAACTTTAATAGAATATTCTTATTTTATCAATGATATTTCATATGTGGCTCAAAATACTATTAATACAATTACTAATAACAATTTAACTCATGATATTATTACAGGTACTGCCACCGATATTATATATGGTTATAATGAATTAACAAATGTTAATAATACATTATTTATTGATTTAAGTAATAATAATTGGTATAAATTAGAAAATGATATTTGGAACTTAAAAGGACCTTTAGAATTTGCTAATAATGTTAGTATTGTTGATGAAGAATTAAATAATGATATAAGTAATAATTCTCTATTAATAGATATTGGACAACAATTTATTTTAAATTATATAAGTTCTCCTGCTATGTGGACTGAAGTTCAATACAACTTAGGAACTATTAATCGTCTTTTAACAAATTCTTACATTAATGCTATTTATAATTTCAACACAGAATTAGATACAGAAGGTAATATTCTTGGATGGACAAAAACTCTATTTTCTATCTATAGAGAAGCTCAATATTTACCTATTGGCATTAATAAAGATTTATTCATTAATACTTTTGATGATGTCTTATTAGAATATGATAATACTCTTTATGATGAATGGAATGAAATTGGTTCTATATATAATGTTTCCAATAGACCAGATTATAATGTTCAGGAAAGAGACCTCTTCATAGATGTAAATACAAAACAATATAATAAATTATATCAATACAATAATGGCAAATGGCGTGAATTAGAAAAAAATAATACTGGTAATCTTGAAACATATACCTACTGTAATCAAAATGGTTTTAATAATAGAGATGTTTATTTGAGAAATATTGAAAATATTTATTGGAGACATTTATTGGCTATTAATAATACTGGTTCAATGTTACCTGTAGCTGGTATGATGATAGGAGATGTTTTTATTGATAATGACGCATCAAGTAATCCTATTATATATCAATACGATAATGATTATCAATGGAGATTAATTGGTGCTGCTATTCTCATTGAACCAGATGCTGAACTAGATTTTGAAGAAGATGTCATATTTTTCAATACTGTCAATAATCGCTTAATTCAATATAATACTGCTCTAATTTATCCTAGAGAACCTTTTGGTTGGCAAGTAAAAGGAACATATATTGACCATACTACTGGTAATCTTCCTTTAACCAATATGAATGATAAAGATTTATTTATTAGCTTTGATACAGATAAAGCTTACAAATATAGTTCTACTATAGAATTGACATCACCTGATAATCCTGAGTTCTGGCTTGATTTTGGCGGTGATATTTATAATAGTAACGAATTAGCAAACAATACTATGAAACATAACAATTTATTCATTGACTTAGAGTCTAATGAAAATTATTTATATAATTCCGCTCCTACTATTGTTGAATTTGGATGGGAAGAAAAATATGAATTGCTTCAAAGTTATGGTCGTCCAGAAATCTACGATGCTTCTCACAATGATATTTACATTGATATTGAAAATGATAAAATTGAACAATACGATGCCACGACACCATTCATATGGAGTATGATTAAAGATAATAGCATACATTACATTAGTGAAATTAATTATCCAGAAATAACATTAAAAGATGATGTGGGTGATGATATTCCTATTGTTGATGACCCCAACTTTTATGATGACTATTTTGACCCTTCTGGTAACCCTACCAATCCACTTCCAAAACGGTCAATTCATAATTTCACAGAAATACAACGAGTTAATCAAGAAAATGATATATCTGTTTATCAAAATGAAGTTTTATTAGGTGAATTTAATGTAGATAGTGTAATACATGATAGCACAAGTAGTGTTATTAAAAATAATAGTAATAATATTTTACAATGGCTAACAGATGATAACGATGAATTAGAATTTTATGGAGCAACTTTATATCAAGCATTAGGAAATCCAGCAGGAGCAGGCGATTGGAAAGATCCAAACATAGTTATAACTAATAATGGTATAATTGATTCTCATTCTAAATTTCAAGATATTCAAGTCGGCGATTATATTTATATGTATCTAGCGGACGGAACACTTGTAGCTCAAATGACAGTTGGGATTGCCACCTCCGTTGGATTAGCCATTCAATACAGCTCAGGAATTCAATCTGTTATTGAATGGCCCAATAATGGTGCTTTACAATTCCACCCCAGTTTACGGTACTGTATTGAACATGTTGGCGGTACTTGGCCATCTGGATTGACTACTACTGGTGGATGGAAGCTATATTTAAATGATAATGGATTAGGGGGAGGAGAAGTAGGATGGTATTTAAGAACTGAAGAACAACATTCTCCATTAAGCGCAATAGATGCTAGTTTGAATTTCTTCAACAACAAAACCCTTAGAGTTTTACCAAATACTCTACTTATTGACCAAATAACTGATAGAATTCACAAATATGAGGATGGGTCATGGAACCAACTAGATAGATACCTTAATGAATATAACAGTGAAGTAATCAGTCAAATCTTTTTCTTTTCTGACACTAACCACGCGAATATGATTTATTTCCGTAATTATAATCCAGAAGCAACTCCTATAAATAATTTAAATCCAAATGATACATTAACAATACAATATTATGTAGGTGATAATGGTAGTTCCAGTCCTACTTATGTTCAATACTTAATAAATAATAGTTGGACAACTTCAACAAACATTACATCTAATAACACAGATGCGAATACTACAGAGACAAATGTTCAAAATCTAAGTGGGTGGCCAACAAAATTAAAAATATCCTTTAATAGTTCTGATGGTCACAATTACTGGAAAATAACATTGAATGATATTGTAGTTGCAGAAAAAGATGATACAATATATGAAAACCGATGGATAGATGCTGAAGAAGGTTTTACTTTTGATAGCGGAATAACAGAAAAAGTATGGGATGTCCCACAACCAAATACTAATTGGGTAGAACGAGATGGAACAAATTCTTTACCACAAGATATCCGATTAGACTTATCTAACAATGAGTTAAGATTTGGAGAATTAGATGGTCCAATAGGATGGGTAGATTTTATTCAGCCATTTACAACTGTAGATAAATTATGGATAGATTTAAGTAATAATCCTCACGCTGTTTTTAGAGAATACAATACAGGATGGAAAATAGTAGAAACTGGATCACAATTGCGTGATGGAGATTTTGATCAAGATGATATATTGATAGATGTAACAGAAAATATATTATTAAAATGGAATGCAACCGAAGGTCCATATGGACCTCCATATGGATGGGAATTAACAACAATAACAGATTTAACCAATATAGAAGATATATATGTAAGCGATACAACAACTAATTTTATGTGGAGTTTCAAAGAAAACAACTGGAACAAAATAACAGAATATTATACCGAACTTCCCACGCCGGATTTATCTATGAATACATTATATGTAGATACATACTTTAATAAAGTATTCTTATATGATAATAATTTGATAAATGCTAGAGAACCATTGGGGTGGGAGTTAAAAATGCTTTATCAACAAGAAAATAAACCCGAAAATGGAGGAGAAGGAGAAATATATGTAGATATAAGCACAAATAAATTATATTATTGGAACCAATTGTGGAAAGCACCTTCTATTCCTATAGGATGGTCAGAATTGTTAGTTAATGATATAAATATAAGTGACATTTATACAAACGCAAATGAAGATTTATATATACATTTTTCAAACAAATTTAATAATGGTATTCAGTTAGGATGGCAAATTCATACAATAATGTCTGAATTACCAAACTGGTATTATTATGATATATTTATAGATGTAGAAACAAATGCTCTACTTAAATATAATGAAAATGAAAATAGTTGGGAACCAATTAAACAAATATCTTATCTAGAAAATAGACATACATTAAATGCTATTGAGAATGATTTGTTTATAGATGTATTTGAAAATAAATTTTATAAATACAATTATGTGTTATCGGCAACAGGTGCATGGACAGAAGAAACAGATTTTCAAGATATAGACCATTATTTTGAAGGTGTGAATAATACCGTGTATGTAAATAACCCAAATAATTATTTGTATAAGCATGATTTTTCTGAATTAATAACTCCAAAATGGGATATAGTAACAACAAAAATAACTAGTATTCCACAAATATATATTGTAGTAGGTTTTACATTAGAAAATGATAATACAAACACTGATATAAATGATGTTGAATGGATAAATACAGGAAATGTCCCCTTTCCTAATAATGAAATATTGAACCATCAAGATATTTATATAGACCCAGATGATGGGAAGGTATTTATATATTGGTCAATAACACAACAGTGGGTTTTTTATACAACTGCTGAAGAAACATTTGATATACCCGAAACAGCAGATGAAAATACATTATTGATTGATTTAATAGGAAATAGAGTAAGTAGATATAACACTGCGTATACTGATAATAATCTTGTAGGATGGAAAAAAAGCGAAGCTATAATGTTATTAGATGATGTCATGAATGGTGAAAAAATACATAAAAATATTATCATAAAAACTGGTGAATTGGATTTAGCTTATCAATATAATGAAATATTGGAACCTTCTGGAGCAGTAATAGGATGGAAAGAACATAATAGTAGTGAAATGATAGAAGAGGTAGGCAGAATTTATAGTCCAGATAAACAATTTTATTTCCGATATAATGATGGTGTTGGTTGGTCAAATCTAACAATAGATAAACCGAATGTAGGTATCCATGGAGATATTTTTATGGACATATCAAATGTATATAATCCATATTTGGGTACTTATAGTTTATCCGACCCAATATTAGAAATATACAATGAAATATTAGAACCTTCTGGTGATGTGATAGGTTGGGAAAATATAGTAACTGATAATATTGTAGCCATAAATAAAATATATATAGATACAGATTTCACATTTTTATTAAGAGTTAATGAAACATCAACCTTTATTGACTGGGAGCATATATTTTATGATTTAATAATTGATAAAAATACACAATATCCAATAGGCGGGATGAAAGATAATGATTTAACATTATTACAAAATTCTCCATATCTTTATAAATATAATGAGGAATTAAAAATGAATAATACAGAAGTGGGATGGGAGATTATAGGACCATTAATAAAAAGAGATGAAACAACTTATAAAATATTGGATATATCATCAAATCATAATGATGTTTTTATAGATATGTTAAACGCAAAAGTGTATGATTATAATAATGTATTAGAGCCATCTGGTGCAACTTATGGTTGGGAACAAATAGAAAATGGAAATACTGTAATTGAAACAACAAATATAACAATAGGCGATTTATCTGGAGTATTTACAGGTTATACAAATTATCAATTAGTATCATCGGAAATTGAGAAAGTTGTAACAAATAAATACAGTGAAAGTTGGGCAATACTAAAATCAGATGGAAGAGTGGAAACATTTGGTTTATCTACTAATGGTGGAAACAGTTCTGATGTAAATGACGATATAATGTATGATGTATCTGAAGTATTAGTAGGATTGAATAGCTGTATTGGTTTAAAAGAAAATGGAGAAGTCGTTGTGTGGGGTAATGAAAATGATGGGGGGGACCCCGAAAATTCAATTGGTTTAGATAACAAAACACAACAAATATTAAATAAAGACATTTTAAATGATAATGTAGTTAAAATTCACGGGTTATCTGGTAGATATAATACCGCATGGACAATAATTAAACAAGACCTATCTAACAATTATGTAGGATATCATTGGGGAAATTATGGTGGACCAATAGTTGAAGAAGTAATTCCCGATAATTTACAAAATATATCTTTAAAAATATTTTCAAATAATTATTCATTTTCAGTTATTAATAAAGATAAATCTGTAACAAGTTGGGGTAATAAATATAGAGGTGGAGATAAAAAATTATATAAATTTATTTCTTTTTCCAACAATGAATATAATTATGAAATGAAATTAGATATTTCATCGGATTTAACAAATGTGATAGATATTGTTTCAACAAATAAAGCATATGCAGCTTTAAAAAGTGACGGAAGTGTTATTACATGGGGAGAATTTAATAATAATATGTATGATGGTGATATATCTGGAGTATTAAATTTAACAGATGTTGAAAAAATATATAGTAGTAAAACCACTTTTGTAGCATTGATAAATGATGGGTCAATATATACATGGGGTGATCTATCTAGTAATACCATATCTGATTTATCTGGAGAAGTAGTTGAAGATGTCTATTCCACATTTGGTAGTGACCAATTAACAAATCAAAGCGAAACACTAGCTGTTTTGACTAATAGTGGAAAAGTAGTTACATGGGGAAATCAAATAGCAACGTCTGAAAATATAGCCGAACTTAATTCCGGCGTATTAGAAATAATACCAAATAGTTTTGCTTTTTCCGCTTTAAAATATGATAATACGGGGAATGGAACCTATAAAGTTATATCGTGGGGAAAAGATATAGCTGGCGGTGACTATTATCAATATACTAAAGAATTGAATAACACATGGAAAGAAAGAAATAATCAAATGTTTGAATTACAAAGCAATATTCTAAAAGTTGTAGGTTCTACATATTCTCCCAATAATCAATATGGTGATGGAGCTTTTTGTGCTTTAAAATTAGATGGTAGTGTAATTACATGGGGATCTGTTTATTCTGGTGGTGACCAAAAAATTTGGAAAAGTCAAACTTTATGGACTGATGATGTATCAAATCAATTAACTTCTGGTGTATTAGATATTTTTGCAGGAAATTCTTCATTTATTGCAATAAAAGATGATGGTTCCATTGTTTCATGGGGATGGCACACCTCTTCCGGAAATGATACTAATAACGGTGGAAGTAATTTACCAAGTGAAATAACTAATTATAAATATTTTAAATATACGGATAATAGTGGTGTAATTCATAGAAATATTAAATATCTAGATAGCCTTCATAGTTATAATTATAAAAATGTAGAAAGTGGTGATATATTATTAGATGTGAGTTCAAATATATGGTCACAATATTCTTCAAATAATTGGACACAAATGGGCTATATCAATTATAAAAATGAAATACCAGATAATAATTTAAAAAATGATGACATTTTTATTGACCTAACAACAAAAACATTGTTAATCTACAATGCTACACTATTAAAGGCAAGAGAAATTATAGGATGGGAGGAGATTAATAAAGATCAAGTCAAATTTTATCCCACTGTATATGCTGATAGTAGTAGAAATCATTTATTTAGATACGACTATACACTAGAACCCTCTGGTAATGAAATAGGATGGGACCCAAATTATACCAGCATTGATATTCATAATAACATTTATGTTGATCAAGTAAGAGATAGTAATTACTTATATAGATTTAATAGTCAGTTATTAGAATGGGAAACAATGATTACAATTGATAAGACAACAACTATTCCCACTTCTGATATGAGTTATAACATATTTATTGATCAAAATGTTAATAAAGTATTCTTTTATGATCAAAATAATAAACATTTTAGACCTATCGCATTTATAGAACCTGAACCTCTATTATGGACTATGGGTGGAAAGAAAGATGATTTTCATATTGAATTAGATGATAGTGGCAATGCTGTTTTATATCAATTTGATAATAGTATTAATTTAATCCAACCTGATAAAAATATTAACCCAAATGTTGATGGATTTTTAGTTAATAATTCTGCCGAATACACATTAGATGTAAGAAGAGACGCATTAATAAATGAAATTAATAAACTTGATGGTGTATATGCATATAAAAAACCTGGAACATTAGGTAATATTTATATAAAGGCTTTAAAAGACCAATACCATTATGATATTAGTTTTATAAGACAATCTGGCTATTACGGTTCTATTGAAAATGTTGGAAGATATATACGAAGAGAAGATATCGCAAAATATTCAACTATTGAAGAAGCAATTATTTCTACTGTTAATGATATCAATAATCAAGATACAATTATACAAGCTAGAGCTATTTACAATATTTTTGATACTAGTTTCAATAATCCTACTATTATATTAAGTGCCCATCCAGATAATGAAGATGGGATTTTCTATGAAGAATTTGATTTATCTGGATCTGAATTAAATGTAGATATTGGAGATGTAAGTTATAATTTTAATCCTATTAGAGATTATTATACAATTAAAACAGGTGAAATTGAAGACAATACAATTGATTATAGTGAAGAAGTTTATTTGCCTACTAATACTAAAATAAATATTAATGTCAGATATGATATTTCGGGACAAGACCCTAATTGGGAATATTTTCCACACGACAAATCCGATTGTCCTTTAGAATTAGAAACTAATAAATCATTTACTGAAGTATCTTTCAGTAATAAAGAATGGAGTGATACCACTGGTCATTTAAAATTTGAGCATACTTCTGCCAATAGATGGAGTGAAATAATTTATAAAGATAGTATTGATAATTCAAAAAATTGTATTAGATATATAGATCATTGGCAAGTTGATGTATCATTTAATGTTAACCATTTTAAATATGCACATCAGAAATCAGATATTTGGTTAAACAGAAACATATCCCTTCTATCTGATGATTTTCCTCTTGAAGACTCGCATTTAGATAACGATAATTTTGATTTAAATAATGGTATATCAACGGGAATTATTGGTAGCGGAGGAGGTGAAAGATTATTTGATTTTGATACATTTACTTTCAGAAACTGTAATCAAACTGGTAGAACTGGACCATCTTTAACAACTATGAAAAATTATTATAACACTTCTCAAAATGGTAACACTACAAATAGTTGGATTAATAATTCTAGTTTATTAGATGCATGGAATGGACAACATGTTTGGACTGTTCCTTCAAGCGGTAAATATAGAATAGAAGCATACGGTGCTGCTGGTGGTAGCGGGGGTTATAATTCCAATAACTCGTCTGTTTATAAATCGGGTGGGTATGGTGCTAAAATGTCTGGTGATTTTGAATTAATTAAAGGAGAAAAAATAAGAATTCTTGTCGGACAACAAGGTTCTACAGAATATTCTTATTACCATAGACCCGGTGGCGGTGGCGGTGGTTCTTTTGTTTTAAGAAGTCCATACAATACTGAAAATAGTATTTTACTCATCGCTGGTGGTGGTGGTGGTGGTGGTCAGAATAATTGGGGTCAATACTATGATGGGGGTAATGCATATACAACAACTCATGAAAGCAATACTGGAAATATTGGACAAGGTGGTCAAAATCAATCAAATAGAAGTGACGCATATTGTGGTGCCGGAGGTGGATTTTTTAGTGATGGTGCTCAATATACCAGTAATTGGGGTGGTAAAGGATATACAAATCATATGAATAGCAATACAATGAATGGTGGTAATAGTAACAATTGGGCGGATGATAGTGATGGGGGATTTGGAGGAGGAGGGGCAGGTGGTTTACTTCCCGGTGGTGGGGGAGGATATTCTGGCGGGGATTATTATGGTTATTGGTCGTCGTATGGTAGAGCATACGGTGGTGGTTCTTATAATTCAGGGACAAATCAAACCAATTCATCTACTGGTGTTGGACCCGGAGGGCATAATAATGGCATGCACGGATATGTAATAATAACTCAATTAAGTTCACCCGAACCATATAAAAAAACCACAACTCTATCAGAATTTAATTCTACTTCCAATCAAGTATTATGCAATGCTGTAGTAAAAAATATCAATACTGTGAAAAGTTTTGATTTAACAACATTGAAATCTCAGAAGAAATTTGTATATGACGCAAAAACATGGACTGAACTTCTTACAAAAGCCCCTTATCTGGGAGAGATACCTTCCTATTTTAATCCATGGCCTGGTAAAACTGAAATAACATTACAAGAACAATCAAATACTTTAACTAACTTTTCTGGCAAAAATGGTGGTGGTGATAATATAGCAAAATTAGGAACACCCGAAGAAACTTTCTTCACTTCATTTAATGAGAGAACAAATGATTTAAGTTTATTTTTATATGACGGTAAGTTATGTTCAACATCGTACTTAATACAACATTTTCCAATTGATGAAATGAGCAAATATGGTATTGAAACTTCTTTAATAAATAAATTAAATGATGAACAACATAATGAAAACTATCGTTGGGTATATCTTAGATATAAAATGCCTAATCCACATTTAGCTGAAAATGATTTGCAAGATGTAACAACTATTAGAGTTGTTTTTGGTAATGATGATAGGTCCAACATTCCTACTTTAGAAGAATTTACTGAAGGACATTGTGTAACTTATGTTCAATTAAAAGTCGGAGAAACCGCGAAAACAGCAACTGGTCATGGTATTCCAGATGGCGAAGGTAATAATACTGGCGATTGGAATTGGCTTAATATTTCTACCGACACAAATCAATCTGGTTGGAGTATATCAAAAGCTATAGCTGCTAATGGAACATACAAAAGAGCAAACGGCATTGGTATTAATAGTCCCACAATGGGAACAAGTGATCTATGGAAAACTGTAACAACTAGTAGAGATAATTCAATTAGAAATGTCAGTGGCAATTATACTAGTAATAGTTATCATGGAATGGTTAATAGTAATCCTCAACAGATGAGTGACAGTAACAATTATGGTAATAGAGATTTATGGGGAGCTTTCAATAAAATTACTTTAAAATATAATGAAAATATTTACGCATACTTAGCAATTGGTATCAAAAATAATAAAAACTATTTCATAAAAAAACCTATGGTTTATTTTTATAGGTCTAACGGCACTCTTGTTGGCGCTGCTAATGGATTTATGAATTTTGAACCATGGGCAAATATGAATGATACAAATCTTACCAATGAATTCACAAATAGACAAACTGAATATAGAAATTATCAAAATTATATACTTCCAAATATCTACACCACCAATTAAAAAAATAATTCTATTATTTACATCTTTTCATATTTATTTAACAAAAATTTAATTATAAATACATATATTTATTGTATGATATAAATATATATATGTCTGGTTATGGTAATGCTTTAGTTTCTGGAAATTCAACCTTTACATACGCAGAAAAAAATGAAATTAGTTTTAAATCATCTTTAGGGCGAATTATGACAGACTTAAAAAAAAATTGGAACGAAGAACCTATATCAAATATTATAAGAGATCCAATTACAGTCTTAAAAAAAAATATCCCTTCTTATGAAAAAATTAAACATTATTATCTTGTTGATCCTATGATTGGTGAAACTAGTAATGGTCCTATGGTAACAAATGTTACTGTTGAAACAGCAATCAATACATGGGCCTCATCTAAATTAGATACTATCATCAATACTGATATCGTTAGAGATAATGATGATTTGCATTGGCAATTATCTGTTGAATTAAATGAAACCAATCAAAATAAAAATTTTTATCAACTAAACAAACTTTCTAGAAATATGTTTGCAAAATATGTTTATTGGAAAAAAGGACTTACTGGCTCCCTCACTAATGATACACAATATGTTCCCAATGGACCCACAAATGACCCCATTCAATATGTTTCTAATAACTCTAATAATAGTTATAAAACTGGTACTTATCCCTCAACTACAGCACCTTTTAATTCTTTTTTAAATTTAACTCCTGGTAATAACAATAATTCTTACAATCATGGACATCCCAATCAATTTAGAACTTACTCACAAATCGTGGCCGGTGTTAAATTAAAAGAAGAAGCACAAGAAAGAGGAGATACTATATATGAAAACGCCCACTCCCGATTATATACTTTTTTAAAAACTGTATATGCACCCATTGAAATTATTGCCCCCAACGACCGTCACGATATTACAAAAAAACACCCATACATTAAACTTAATTTATGCGTTCCCACAATTCCTACCTGGGATCCATCAATCATTAATAATGATAATTCTAATAATATTATTACAAATACTGAACAAATTGACAATAATCAATCAACTCAATCTCAAATAGGCACTATTCCTTTTAGTTTTATCATTGTTTATAATGATACTGATAATTGTTATAAAGTTATATACGACCATATATTAACTAACAATTATAGAAATGTATTTATTGATGACACACACGAATGGAAATTCATTCTAAAAAGTACAGAAAATTACGGTAAAGATTTTGGATTTTATAGAGACGAACAACATACTCAACCATACACTTTTGGTGTCTCCTCTGAAGGTATCATCGGTGTTCCCGGAAGCGGGACTAATGGAACCGGTCCATATGTAACCATTGATTTATCTCTAGGTTTAGAAGCTATAACTCCTGTTAAAAATATACAAGCATTAACTGGATTTACTCATCAAACTTCTTCTTCTTCTGCCGCCACTAGTTCCACCCAATTGTTTGATAATAGTAACAACACTTATTGGGCTTCAGTTCATTCTACTGGCTATCACACATGGCCTCATAAATATACAGGAAACACTAATATTGGACCTTATTATGGCGAATATGTAAAAATTACTTTTCCTGAATTAACAACCGTGACAAAAATATCTTTAAACGCATTGTCAACAGGAATTAATTGTCCAAAAGATTTTATAATATTAGGATCTGAAGATAATTCTCATTGGCTTGTTTTAAAACAATATGAAGGTCTTAATCTAGCTAATTATTTTGATGTAGCCGATGACGGTAGTATATCTAATAGACATCCGTTTTTTGCTATATTGAACCAACCTGAAACATATAAATATTTTGCTATTATCATACAAGCTATTGATAATAATGATGGAACTGATAGTAGCACTACTGGTTTTGTTGGTATTTCTGAAATAGATTTATATGGACCTACGATTGCTAATTTTCCTATTACAAATCCGATTGAGCAAGAAACTATAACTATCCCTACCGAATATGTAAAAGAATTAGATACTCAAGACAAATTATTAACTGGTGAGGCTAACCATACCATTACTGCTTCCAGTTCCGAAGATAATACTACTCTACCATTTAACTTATTTGATAATAGAATTCTACAACAACCACCGACATATGTTGAAAACACAGGGATTTATGAAACAATACAAGAAAAAAGCTGGACCACTAAAGAATCATATGATGTAAATGGTAATTATTCTAGTTTTAATAATGAAGTATTTACAACTGGTTCCAACAGTGACGCGGTTGTTGGTGAATGGGTCCAAGTAGATTTGAAAAAGAAAGCTCAAGTTAATAAATTATCTTTAAATGTCTATTTTAATGTATCTAATACATATGTTATAGCCGGAGAAAATAGCCCAAAAGATTTTTCATTATTTGCATCAAATGACAACATAAATTGGAGTAAAATTAATAGTTGGACCGATCTAAGTAATGTAGATTATTATGATGATGTCAATGAAGAATTTAATACTCCTGAATTACATATTACAGAAACAAATAAATATCAATTTTGGAGATTGGTCGTTAATAAAATAACTGGCGGAACTTCTTTACAATTGTCCGAATTGAAATTACACGGCTTTTACGAAGAAACAAATTTTTTAGTTACAAATGACGGTACTAAATTCTCATCCTCTTCTACCGGAACTTCACAATATAGTAATTCCTATACTCACTCAAATGCGTTTAACGGAAGCACAACCAGTGGTGATTGGTTATCTTCATCGGGTTCATATGATACTGAAGGTAAATATATATTAACTCAAACACAATTTGATAATTATAAAGGAGAATGGTTACAATCAGATATGAGTGAACCAAAAAAAGTATATTTTTTCAAAATATATCCCAGAAGTTCTATTTCCCAACAAGGTGCTTCTGCCCCATCTTCATTCAGATTATATGGATCTTTAAATAATAGCAACTGGAATCCTATAAAAGATTGGAATAGTTTAACTTCTACTGATTATTATTCAGGAGGAAATTATACACCCTTTATTGCCAAATTAGATGAACCAGTTAGTTACAGATATTATCGCTTAGTTATAAATAAAGCTACCACACTCACTGGATTAATAACTAGTTATGTAGCTATTTGCGAATTAGAATATTACGGAAATGAATATATATCATATATTCCACCTACTAAATTATATTATGGAACATCTAATCCATCTGAAGGTGGCATTGTTTATATTAATGAAGGTACTGGACCCTCTCTCATCACTGATAAAATTTCTTCTCTTGAAAAAATATCAGGACAATGTAATGGTCAAACTATTTATACATCTACGGGCGAATATACATTAGAAAATGTTACAGGTTCTCAAGAATTATCAACCAGCTATCAAAATGTTAATGGGTCCAAAATAAATTATATTCCTCCAAAAAATGTTACTCAAGTTATTTACAATTTTAATGCTTTATTAGCTGGAAATGATCTCAGCCATAATCCTATAAGTCATTGGAGACTATATGTTGATAATCAAGAAGTTACAAATTTCAGACGAACAATTGGTGCAAAATATATTGAACAAACAACCGACTTTAAATTTAATTTTGAAATTGGTAATGAAAACGATATTGCTAATGGTAAATTTGAAACTTGGGATGAATTAAAAGAAATAAAATTAATGGCTAGAGAATATGGTGGGAATAATGAAGTAAAATTATTTCAAACATATAATTTTGATGGTTATGTAAGCTCGCAATTAGTAAAACCACTATTAGAAATTGAAACATTAGGACCATTAGCTCCATATTTACTTGATGAAAGTGTTTTAAACTCAGTTGTTAATACAACCAATGAATTAACTACCGAAGTGAATTCAGCAAAAGACAGAATTGCCGCATTAGAAACAAAAGTAGAACAAGATATTTTAAATATTTTTACAGGCAACGAAAACAATAATAGAGTAACAGATAATATAGGATTTTGGAATCCACTCATGGAAATGGGTTTAGGTGAAAATCAAAATTATGCAAGAGGATTTTATAAATATGCGGAAAATTCAAATGTATTAGGGTGGAACAAATTAGAAAAAGGTAATTGGTCTGAAATACCTGTAAATGCTTTTGAAAATTCATCTATATTTTATAATTATGCTGGAATATTTATGTGTTATGGGATAAAAAAAGTGTATAATAGACCAGTTATAGATGGAGTAACAGATGGTAGTTTTAATACTTTTGTTGGTTTTGATTTTATGGACGAAGAATTAAGTATTTCGTGGTGTCCTCAAATGACTTTCTTGTCATATGCCGGCGAAACCTTAGAAGATAATATAATTAATTCGGGTTCTTCGTTTCCTGACGGAAAAAGATGGGAAGATGACTTATTCATAAATACAACTGACAATATATTATATAGATATGATATTACAGGTGATACATGGAAGGCCATTGGCATTACACCCGAAATTGATAATTTAGAATTAAAAATTACCGCAAACGAAGGTGGGATAAGATCTTTACAGGGTTCCGTCACTCAAATTAACTCACAACAAAATTTAGTTTTAAATCACGATATAAGATTATCAGTATTAGAAAGCGACACTGCTGATTTTAAAAATATTACTGGTAATATTCAACTAATTGAAACAAATAATGAAATAATTATAGCTGAAAATAATACTCAAACAAATAGATTAAATAATATTGACGCCACATTAGTAAATCATAAAAATAATTTAGATACGCATACCACTCAAATTAATCAAATAAATATAAGAAATACTAGCATTGAACAAACTAACAAATTAATTAACGAAGAATTATTAGTTGTTGAAAGTAGATTAGATGAGACTGATATTAGTTGGGTCACTCTCAGTTCTAATGATGTAATAGTAGATCTAAATCTGGAATTAAATATTTTAGACTTAAGTTTAAATACTTTAAGATTTGACCACATACTTTTGCAAAATCTAACTACTAATATTGGGTCGCATCCTAATATTCAAAGTGATTCTTTATTATTAACTGATGTGGATTTAAGTTTAAATGTAGTATTGGCAAAATTATTAACCGTAAATTTAGTTTTAGAAGAATATAATACAACTATTGTTGATATTTCTAGCTCATTGGGTCTTAAAATGAACCAATTATCTTCTGTTGTTGGAACATTTGAAAATACAATTACTGATAATTCTACAAAAATAACAGGTTTAACTGGTGATATTGATGACATGGTTCTAGATATTGATGATATTAAACAAGATAGTGTTTTAACCAAGCAAGAATTAACAACTACAAATGTTGATATATTTAATCTTCAAAATAAAGCAGATGACACAACTATAGATGTTTCTGAGAATGCTTTAAGAATTGAAATATTAGATAACAGTTTTAATATATTAAAAAACATCCCAATGAAAATATTAAATCTACAACTACAACATGATGAGCAAGATGCTATTAATACCGAATTTGACTTAGATTTACAAGCATTAGAGGGTAGAAGTAATTATAACGATACTAAATTTGAAAACATTGAAGAAAGAATTACTGACATTAGTGCTAGATTATTAAATACTACTCACTATCATTCTGGCGATTTTATAGTAGATATATCTGAAAATGGTATAAATAAAATATATATACCAAATACAGCTAGTTTATTCTATATTGATACTGATCATACTGAATTAGACACTTCCAGTAATCCACACGAAGGTAAAAAATTATATATTATAAATGCGTCTGCAACTACTAGCACTGGTTTTATAGTAAATCCAAATAAAACTGGATATTTTATTTATACTGGCGAATATGATTTACCTAATGGAGTTAATGCCCCAATCGGATGGATTAGAGTTTTTCAAGCAGATACTTGATAAAATATTTTATATTATTTCAAAATCTCCTTTTCTATTTTACCTTTTACAATCTCACCTGGGAGAGAAACCCAAATTAATCCCATACTATTTAATGTTATATTTTAAAGCATAAATGCTGCAACCTATTAACGAAAATATACGAGAATGGTTCAGAGAGAAGTTAACTTGTTAAATTTACTTAAATAATTATTATTGTTTAAGTAAATGGAAATCATATCCGTTTTTGATGACGTCAAAAATAAAAGAGAGCTGAAGCAATTGTTGCTAGAAAAAAAAAGGAAGAAAGAAAAAGAAAATGAATTTAAAAAAAATAGAACAATATATAAATATATGAATATCCTCACTTCTAATTCTATAATCACAACCACCTTTACAACCAAGATTGGAGAAATTAATGTTAAATATAAAAAGGAAAGGGGAGAATTAAAAAAAGTTATTGCTGAAACTGCCCGAAGTCAAGCACAACAAATATTGACCAACGAGAGTGACGATATGGGAAATCCAGAAGAACTATGTAATAAACTTGCGGAACTACAACTTCAATATAATGCTATTGTTGTTAAACAAAAACAAGAAACAGATAGTACTATGAATAAATATAAAAACGAAATAACAACAAATATGGTGGCCATAAAATGACTATCTAAAAACTGTGTTACTTGTTTAAAACCACAACCAATGTGCAATGGTGGTTCTTGTTGTCCTGTGTGGAAAGCGCGAGAGAATAAGGCGAGACACCATTACATCCCGCGCCCAAAACCTCTTTGTGGCGCGTTACAGTGTCTTGCAGCCGACCCTAAGCTTAAACACATACTTCTGATGAATAAAGGAGCCCAAAAACAAATACTTCAATACCAAAATCAAATGCGTGAATATCATAATCAATGTTATATTTTAAAGCATAAATGCTAAGAAAATTGATATACAATAATATAATTATTATATTATTATATTATTAAATTATGATAGCACCAGATTATCTAGCAAAAATAAATAAACACAACAGAGATGAACATGTTCATTTTGATGAAGGTCCTCACATTTATACAGTTGATGGGGATGATAGTTTTATGAGCGTAACAACATGGAACCATTCACACTTTGGACATTTTGATGCCGATGCTATTATAAAAAAAATGATGAATGGGAGAAATTGGAATAAGTCAAATAAATATTATGGACAAACGCCAGATGAAATAAAAGCAGGATGGGAACAAAATCGCGATGAAGCGGCGGCTGCCGGGACTAAAATGCACTATGATATTGAATGTTATTACAATAATATTAATAATGATAATAAAAGTATTGAATTTGAATGGTTTTTAAGATTTGACGATTGGGTAAAAAGAGAAACAAATATGTTACCATATAGAACAGAAATGATAGTATGGGATAAGGAGTTAAAAATATGTGGTAGTATAGATATGTTATTTATGAATGAATATGGCGAATTAGAATTATATGATTGGAAAAGATGTAAAGAAATTAAAAAAACAGGTTGGAATAAGTTTGCAAAAACAGAATGTATAGAGCATTTACCGGATTCCAATTACTGGCATTACTCTTTACAATTAAATACCTACAAATATATGCTTGAAAAAAATTATGGATTAAAAGTCAATGGCATGTATCTTGTATGTCTTCATCCTAATAATAAAAATAAATCTTATATGAAAATTAAAGTGCCTACACTTAAGAAAGAAATTGATGACCTAATGGAATGTCGTGCAAACATGCTAAAAGATATAAATAACTAATTTAAATAATAAAATGTATTAATATTTAAATGTTTCGTGAAATGTATTACGCACTTTATTCAGTTATGGCCATCATGACAGCAAAAGCTTATTATGTAGAAAAAATTGATCCTATCAAATCTTTATTTATAACTTTTATGATTGGCGTTATAAGCTTTTTCTTATCTAGTATTTATGTAGCCAAATTTGTATTCAATCCGAATAGATGGACTGACCTTTTAGCTGAAGATAAAACAATTAATTATGAAGATAAATATCCATATGAAGATATTTATGATAAAAATGAAGAAATATGCGAAAAAAATTATGTTTTTGCGAAAACACCAGATGATATAGTTGTTATGAAATATAATGAAAAAGATGAAGTTTTTTGGTATTGGGCTGATAGCAATATTGAATATAAAAACCTTGAAACGGTTGCTAGAAAATATATAAAAACTTTTAATTGTAAAAATATTTATATTGATAGAAAAACAACACTTGAAAATGATAAAAAGGAACGAGCAAAACAAGAAGAAATAACTAAAAAAAAGATAGAAGAATGGAAAACTAAACAAGATGAAGAAGAGGAAAGTGTATTCGCAAAATTAAAAACTCCGCAAGAAAAAAGAAGTGCCCGAAAAGAAAGTTCCGCACCATCTAAAGCCAATAAATATACACGAAAAGGCAAATTAGAAGAAATGAGTTTGTTCCAACCTTTATTAAATAGAGACAAACAAAAGAAAAAAATTAAAAATGATGTGAGTTGGGGAGATTGGTTTAAAATTAATAAAACAAAGGAGGATTAGTTATTACCTTTTACCATAATTTCTTTTGAAGTCCTCATCGTCTTTTCTTTGTGCTTCTCTTTTATCTTCAACAGAATTAGCAACATTATCTATATTTCCTTGTTTTTTTTCAATATCTTCTGCAATTTTATCAACATCGGCTGTTCTAGGATCCAATATACCATCGCCTAGACCTTCCACCGATCCCGCTAAATCATCTATGGATTTAGTAGCTTTTGCATACAAACCTTTGGCTGTATTGAAAGCATCAATAGACGCATGTGCCGCGGTAAATCCCGGAGGACTTACTTTTCTCATTACATCTATAAATTTACCTTGTGTTTCTAAATAAAAATCCATACCTTTTTTACTAGCCTCTTGAACACCAATAACAATTCCATGAATAGATCTTATTAATCCCATTACATTACCTACACCGGGTATTAAAGATTGTACAGCATTTAACACCGCATTACCGAATTTTATCCATGCTTTCTCTGCTACTTGCGATCCCGTATCAACTGCTTCATATGCCCTTTCCTTCACCATTAACATAACCATTCTCAAAAATTCTTTTATAAAGTCTAAATATGTTTTCAACATTTCTTTTATTATACTTAAAAGTTCAGGATCAGTAAAAATATCTTTATATACTGTCGCGATCTTCCTTGCTGTATGTTTGCCTTTTTCAATATTTTTTTCATATATTGGGCCCTCTAATTCTTCAAATACTATGCCAAATTTTTCAAATGTTTTATCTAAAAAAACTGTTACAAATACTACAAAAGCATCTAATGATTTTTTTAATGCTAATCTAGGAACCGCTGTATTAAATCGTGCTAAAGCGGGTATAAAATGTTCAGATGGTTTCGGTTTTGTCGTTATTACAGCATCTACTACTTCTTTAGCACCATCTATTATCATATCTGATACTGCTGGAAATTGACTAGGTTGAAATTCTGTTTCCTTTTCCATTTGGTCTTTTAATATTTGTGGGCTATTTGCTAGACTATCCGCACTTTCTATTTTCGTATCCATTATAATAATATAAGTTTATAATTTAAATTTAATAACCCATCTTTTTTTTCCATTTTACAAATCCTATACTTTTCTCCATATTAAAACTTGTTTCTAACTGTGTTTTTGCTATTTCATATGCTATTTTTTCTCTTTCATTGAATGTTTCAATATACTCTTTAATTTGTTCTTCAATTTCTGGCATTTTTAATATTATTAAATAACTATAATATTAAATCAATTTTTTTATATAACATATCAAATCTTTATCTATATTATTTGGGTTCTTTATCATCAAATCCGTAAATTGATAATCTATTTCATATTTTTTTGACATCAAATATGTAAGCAATATATCTATATTTTCTATATTTATGAATTCTTTAGTATTATTAGGATTCAGAAAAGCATAAATACAATAAGGGTCTAATTCACAATTACACGGATAATCAAATGGTGACCTCTTTTTCCTAGGTATCCTTTTAATAATATTTGATATATTATCATCATTAGGATCACTACTTAAAGTCAATATTTTTCTATAACACTCACTAAACGGATCAAAGTATAAATATGATAAAATTTTAAACATATATAATAATATATTTTTAAAAAATATCATAAAATATAATAATATCAAATGAAATATGCTATTATTGTATTTGGGCAATATAGAAGTTTCTCTCACAATTTGGAAACAAATTTAAAAGAAATTAAAAATTCATTATTAGATGGTAACGATATAGATGTATATATAGTTTCAGATAAATGTGGTAATTATAGTCAAAAAAACACCGATAAGATATGTAATACATTTAAAAAATATAATTGTAATGTAAAATTCATAAAATTATGGGAAAATTTAAATAAATATCATGAGCATGAAAAAGATAATAAAGTAAGTTATGATAAGAATTGCAAACATCGTGGTGGAAAACACCATTTTACATCTAATCTATGGTATAGAAGATATGTAACTAATAAAATTGTAAATGAATATATCAGTGAAAATGATTTAAAATATGACCTTCATATGTTTATTAGACTTTTTGATATAACAATAAGAAAAAATGTATCAGATATTGATATAAAAAACCGAATAAAAAATTGTATAGAAAATAATAAATTACTTATGTCTATTGATACTATTTTTATAGGTTCCAAAAATATTATAAATAAAGTATTTTCATTTGGTAAAGAATTTAATCTTTATCATGATGATATATGGAATAATAAAGATTTTTGTAATTATTTTCAATCTATTGATTATGGTTTATATAGACCTAGGCGTAATAAAAGAAAACCTACATACTGCTCAGAAGTTCAAATATTTTCTCATATTTTTTACAATATTGATTTATATGAAAATATCAGATATGATTTTAACAATCCAAATAATATAAATAATAAATTAACTTTATTTCATGTAAAATTGTGCCGTCATAGAAAAAAAAAAGAATACAAATAAAGATATTATAATATTAATAAATAATATTATGATAGGTGGAGATTTAGAAGCAGAAGGTGGATTTGGTTGTATATTCAATCCAGCTTTAAATAAAAAAGGTGAAGAAATGATAGGATCAAAATACGCATCAAAAATTCAAAAATATGACGAAAGTGCAATTAATGAAATTAATATTGGAAAAGTTATCAAAAATATAAATGGATATTTAAATCATTTCTCTCCAGTTTTATATCATTCAAAAATACATATTTCAAAAAGTAAAACAAATTTATTGAATAAATGTAGCATTATAAAAAAAAAACATCAAGATACATATGTTAATATGAAAATGGTATGGCAAGCTGGAGGCCCATTTGTTGATTTTATTGTTAAAAGAAAGAATACAAAAGAAGTGGTTAACCATTTAATTCTTAGTTACAATCATTTATTAAGAAGTATAAAAATATTAATTCAGAACAATATTTTACATTATGATATTAAAGGTAATAATATATTATTACAAGAGAATCTAAAATTACCCATTCTAATAGATTTTGGATTATCTATCAATATGAAACAACTACTGACTTCTAATGTTAAAATGAAAACTTTAAAATATAATTTTTATGTATTTGCTCCAGATTATTTTTTATGGCCGTTAGAAGTTCATTATATATCTTACCTATTAAATGAAAATGATAGACCCGATGATGATGATATTAGGGATATTGCTAAGAAATGTGTATATAGTAATAAAGCTTTATACAAAAACTTCTCTCCCACATTCTTAAAAGATTATGAAAAGCAATGTATAAAAATTCTTATGCAATATAAAAAAAATACTGATACATTATCTATTATAAAAGAACTATTACAAAATTGGATAACATGGGATAATTACTCTTTATCTATAATGTATTTAAGATTTCTGTATTATTTAAATATCAATGGATATATTGAAAATATATTTATTGAAAATTTAACTGAATTATTATTAACTAATATTCATCCCAATCCTAAAAAAAGATTAGATATTGACACAACTTTATTCAAATTCAATCAATCATTATATGAAAAATCTACAGATATTAAGGTTTTACAAGCTGTTACAAATTTATTTATTGACAATAGAAAAAAAATAAATTTAGAAGTTAAAAAGGGTGAAAAACAATTGAAAAAATTGAAAAACAGAATTACCGAAAAAAGATTTACTATTCAAGAAAAAAGTTAATTTTAATATAATTTATGCGTTGTTATAAAATTCTTCTCTTAATTTTGGAACTCTTAAACCATTAGGAAACCGATATAATCTGTCAATAACCCATTCTTTTATACATTTATCTCGTATTCTTTTAGATCTATACATTTGAGCGTATTTTTTCGCAAATTCAATTTTGATACGATTATGTAGTTCTCCCGCCCACATAGAATATCCCCTATAAGAACCAAAATCTTTTCTATGATTAGGAACAACATCTATTAAAATATTTTGAATATCTATAGATCTTTTTTCTGAATTATTTTTACCTTTAAAATATTTATTATAAACATCATCTCTGACTTGAGGAGAACATGGTCCGGTTGATTCATACCATGGTCCGCCGGTTGTGGAATTTAGTCGCGCGTGGTTCATTGCGTTGCGTGTTTCCTGTGCGGGTGAGTAGTTTGCGTAAACCCAATGGTCATCAATCATATTTAAATATATTTGAATTAATATATTTAAATTAATTTGTTATCAATTTACTTAGCGTTTGCGTCTGCGACTTTTTCTTTTCTTTCTAGATTTGCGACGGCGTTTTTTACCTTTTCTAGATTTACGGCTCTTTTTTCTAGATTTACGGCTCTTTTTTCTTCTGGATTTTCTTCGTTTTTTTCTTCCTCCGGCTTGCGGCTCTACTTGAGGTGCGGTTTCGCCGGAGTTGGGAGGCGCCATTTCCTCGTCATCAGCAGAACCACTAGGGTTCATACCTTCTTTACCACTGTTACCACTAAAACTTGCTGCATTTGATGCAACACCACCACCTTTTTTACTTTTTTTTTTGTATGTCTTCGCGGCTGCCTTTAAAACTGCTTTTAAAGGTTGTCCGGCCATCTGTTTCCTAGTTTCTTTTACGTGAGCTAACCATGCGTTGGGCATATTATACTATATCGTCCTAAAAAAAATTGTAAAAATTGATATTAAAAATATAATATACGAAATTTGTATTATGGCTAAACAATTAACATTTACACGATATTTATATAACGCAGATGAAGTATTATTTTCCTTTTTGGAAAGTTTATTAGCTAAGAAAGATATAAAAAAAACAATATTTTGGATAAGCGAATATTATTATAGTGGATTTAAGGATGAAAGTTGGAAATATATATTTACAATATATGAATGGTTTTACAAAGAAATAAAACCAAAATGGGATAAAAAAATTAAAGTTGAATACGAGTTATGGTTAGAAAATAAGGGACCAATAAGTTATTTACTAGTAGTAATAAATAATTTATTTAGTATAGGTTCATCGCCAAAAAGATTTATAGAAATAGCAAAACAATATTATGAGATAAATAGAATAAATGTGAAAAAAGAAAATAATAGAATATCATGGAAAAAAAATAAAAGATTGGTGAATAAACAAAGTAAGATGTTGATAGAAGATAATGATATGGGAGAGAAAGCGTGGAAAATATTAAAGAAAAAAAGAAAGTATGAAATAAGTAATACGATAGGATGTTTTAAATTAGATAGATATGAGGATGAGCACTACATAAAATCTTATTTATATAATTGGGAATATTATGCGAACTTCTCTCCCATATGGAGAAAGAGAATAGAAATACATAAGGGAACATTTGAAGGAAAAGAAATAAAGTTTGATAATATAGACTTACAAGAGAAATTTTATGAAAGCTATGGTTATGAACCAGACGAACAGGACATGGGAACTCATATGAAAAGTTTGAGAGACATGAAAGAAAAAGTGACAATGAATAAATGGTTAAAGCATATATATAAAAAAATTGATATATAAATAATAACATATATTTTCTAATATAAAGATGGTTAAAAATAAGAAAGGAGGAAATCGTCATAAGAAAATGGCAAGCAAAAACAATCAACCAATGACAAGACAAAAATTAAGAACCGCAAAACAAAATGACGGAGAGATGTATGCTATAGTAACAAAAGTATTTGGAAATGGAATGTGCGAAGTATATTGCAATGATGAGGTAATAAGATTGTTAATAATAAGACGGAAATTTAAAGGACGAAATAGAAGAGATAATTCAGTAACATTGAATGGTTTATTGTTAGTAGGTATTAGAGAATGGGAAGTAGTAGCACCAAGAAAAGTGCCAAAATGCGATTTATTATTTGTTTATAATGATTATCATAAGGAAGAATTAAAGAATAAAGATGGGTTTAATGAGAAAATATTGTGGCAGAATAATGGAAAGAAAGCATTAGAGGAGAAAGAAGACGGTGGTGTATTATTTACACACGATATAGATGAGGAAACACCAAAAATAAATATAGTAATGAATAAAGATGATAACAAGCAGATAGAAGATACAGATGTAAATTGGGATGATATTTAATCAACCTCTTCTGGTTCTATTTCATCATTTTCAATATTTAAGCTCGCCATTATAGCTCTTTGAATTTGTTCTTCTTCATATTGTTCTCTATTGTAAATTGAACTATTAACTATAGAATATGGATTGTATGGTCTATGTGCCGAAAATAAACTATCAAAATTTTCTTCTGGAGAATTGTTATGTCTTTGATTAGACCAATTAAGTATATCATTAAATAAATTAGGTAAAACATGGTCGGTTTGAAAAATATTATCAGAAATGTCACTTAGTGATGGAGTATTAATA
>JACKZZ010023560.1_pt1 | contig 73431 bp, 55 predicted proteins | sample 8027871 | NCBI WGS metagenome assembly JACKZZ01 (sample SAMN15724774, study PRJNA655200) | protist metagenome | isolation source: fluorescence activated cell sorting (FACS) single amplified genomes of... | place: USA: West Boothbay Harbor, Gulf of Maine | collected 2000-07-19
CAGATGTCCTCTAAAAACACCTTAAAACAATTAAATATTAGGCCCACAGAGCATTAGCACAATTCATAGGAAAAAGTTGTTTTTTAGTACCAATTTCGATAGTCTCTATTTTTAAACAACCTTTTTTATTTTTGAATTCATTTTTTTTTGAATTTGTCTATAATTATGTTGAAGTAGTTTAAAAAAGTATGGGGCACGCTGTATCCTCTCATATATGTTACCGTAATTTACAGTCTCGATCACAAAGTCAAATAGTTTTTCAAAAAGATCAAGGTGTGCATGACGACGAGTTTGAATTTAAACAGCGTATTATGGGGTTGTGGAAGCACGAAGTTTACAAAATGACCTTAAATGAGGAAGAATATGCTGATGGCGATACAAGGAAGCTAAGCCTCTGCCTTGGCTACCGTACGCTTTGCAGCGCTGTGCTAGACAAAAATGTGCTTACGATTGTTTTTCGTAACACAACGTGGCAAGACCTCTGGGATTCGTCACAAGAGCTGGTTGTCAAAAAACGATACGTTTACAGGTGGGTGGCAGCTATTAGTGATAGTTCCAGTGTTATTGTCCCGCTAACATATCAGTGGTATGTGAAAAAACACCGGCAACTAGACTAGTTTTCTGCGTTTTCGACAACGGTAAGACTCATGCAACTTGCTTAACTCTTGTTGGTTCAAGCGCTTTACGAAACCACATACAGGACAGGGACGATTTACATAAATGACACGTCGATGGAAAGGACATATTAGACGTCTTCTTATATGAAACAAGTCTTTACAGCAAAATATGTACTCTGGTGCATATAATGCAATTTTAATACGAATAGCAAGAGTGAAACTTGAAAACATTGTAAAATAATTATATATAAGCACTGGTGTTGTTATACAAATACGTTATGATGAAGCATTTCTTTAAATTAATAGTGTTAGCATACCTTCCTTTTATAAAGGCGAACAACTACCCTGTCAAGTGCTCGCAGCTCGATTGGATCTATGCTACGTCAAATTGCTGTGATGAAAACAACGATGCAACGTGCATTCAATCCATCCCACATGAAAAGTACAGGGCCGATGTAAGTCGACTAGAAGATACATTAGTAGAAATTGGACTTTGTTCGAGCGCGGATGCTTCGTGTATAAAAGACCTGCCTAGTTTAACTTATTTAAGAGACCGTATTAAAAATATAACGGATGGCGGTGTAGATATTGCAGTCGAAGTTGCTACGTCTAAGCAAGACAAGCATCCAAACCTAGAAAGTATTAGCAACGGTGTCTTGCCAAGTTTGACACTTGAAAGTGGTGGAATATTCACAGTTCCAACCGGTTCGACATTGAAAGTTGACGGGACACTCGAAATTCCACAGCTAAATACAGGTGCAACAGCTGCAACTGCCACCGTAATTGGACATTTACAAGTTGATGAAATACATAGTCCTGTAGATTTTAATCACCATCTTCTTAGTGATGTCAATTTAAAAGGCCCGTTTCAAATTGACTCCGTGGACGTTTTGGCAAGTGCTGCGGAACTAAATATTTTGAAAGATATAGATACATCAATTACCTTTAATGACATCAACAAATTAAAAAACTTAGAAGCCGATGCGTCTGATCTTAATGCATTGCACGATTCTGGTGTAACAAAAACAGAGTTTCAGCGATTAGACGTTGCAGTTCTAGGTGAATCAGAAGCAAACAAGGTGGTGACAGCAGATGCGTCTGGGAACGTTGTGTTTAAACATAACGTTGAAATTGACGGTGATCTGAATATCCCACATGGTAAATTAAAAATCAATGGAGTCATCGTGGACAAAAGTGCTACTCAATTAAATGATGCTGTTGCACACTTTGCTGGCTTGACTGCAAGCACTGCAGAAATTAACACACTAGATGGCATCGTTGCAACAAGTGCAGAGTTAAACGGATTACACTTGGTAACTGCCGATAAGGACGATTTCAATCGACTTGATATTGCTACTGAAGGTACATCCGAAGCCGGCAAAGTTGTCACTGCAGACGCGCAAAACAAAGTAACTTTTAGTGGTAATGTAGACGTCACTGGAACACTTGATACTACATCTTTACAAATAAATGGTGTTGCAGTGACAAGTACAGCGAGTGAATTAAATATTCTTTCTAGTGTCACTGCCACTGCTGGACAATTAAATTCCTTAATAGTTGCATCTCCGGGACAGTCTGAACCTGGCAAAGCTTTAATACCAGATGCAAATGGTGATATGACGCTTAACGGTGATTTAACAATGGGCGCAGGCACAGTGACCACTACAACATTTGTAGAAAAAACGGATGGAAATAAACGACCTTCCGGTACAGCTAACAATGTTGGGACCAAAAGTTGTGCAGATAGCACTGACGTTCAATGTTGCATTGATTTTGCTACGTTAAATAATGCTGACCATTTTTTCATGCATCTCGATGGAACTTGTGAAACGTATGTTTTAGGAAATGCACCAACATTTACCGGTGGTGCTGGACTTGCTTATGGAGCTACAACTACTACTACGGATGTGAGCAGAACCATTTCCCTAGCCCAAGGTGCATTAGTCATTGATAGTGTAGCAGTTACCGCCAGTGCTGCAGAGATAAATATTTTGGACGGTGTAGACCCTGGCTTAACTGCTGCGCACTTGAACCCATTGAAAGATTTTACCGGTGATTGGTCAGCACTAGATGTTCTTAGTGGCGTAACTGCAACAAATGACGAGCTAAACATGTTGGATATTGCACAAGTAGGCTTAGCAGAGCCATTAAAAGCGGTAACTGCAGACGCAAACAATCAAGTTCAATTAGATAAACTTAAGGTGCTTGGTGAAATGGACACGGAAAAATTACTGATTGGAGGTGTCGAAGTTACGACCTCTGCAACGCAGCTAAACCAGTTTGACGGCTTTACTGCGGATGCTAGTTCGCTAAACAAGCTAACAGATCTTGTTGTTGGTGCATCCCACCTGAACAAGTTAAAAGATGTTACCGCAGATGCAACCGATTTAAACCGTGCAGATATTAGCACCGTTGGTCAGTCCGAAGCATCAAAAGTAGTTACCAGTGATGCAAATGGTGATGTTACCTTCAATGGCAAAGTAACCATTAATGGTGCCTTAGACGTAAACAATGGACAGCTTAAAATTGCCGGCACTGTTGTCACTGCTACAGCAGCAGAAATTAATAAATTAGATGCAATGACCAGCACAGCAGCCGAGCTAAGCCGCTTGCATGGCATCACGCTAGGCCAAAGTTCTGCGTCCAAAGCAGTCACAGCAGATGCATCTGGCAACGTGCAATTTAACGGAGATGTAGTTATTAGTGGTGACCTTGACATCCCGAGTGGTAAATTGAAGCTTGGCGGCGCCTTGCTAGACGCATCGCACGATGGTGGTGATATTAACGACGCTACCAACCACTTTTTAGGACTAACTGTCACAGCCGATGAGTTAAATGTGCTTGATGATATTCAAGCGACAACAGCAGAACTAAACAAATTACATTTAGTCACGGCAACGACTGCGGAACTTAACTACGTAGCAGGTGTTACACTGGGCCAAGCAGAGGCGAACAAAGTAGTAACTACCGATGCCAGCAACAAGGCAACGATTCCAAACGTCGATGCTACGGTGCTTGATGTAACTACCTTGAAATTGTCCGGCGCCGCCGTCACCGCAAGTGCAGCCGATTTAAATCGCTTGACCGGATTAACCGCGACTGTAGTAGAACTAAATAAAATGGACGGCTTCTCTGGCACTGCGGCAGATTTATCAAAATTAGTAGGTCTAACAGCAACGGCTGCAGAGCTTAACACACTGGACGGTGTCGATGCTGGTCTTACTGCAGCTCATTTAAATGTTATGAAAGATGTTACCGTTTCTGCTGCAGAACTAAACAAGGTTAGTGGTTTAACAGCTTCGGTTGCTCAGCTTGATAAGGTAAAGGACCTAATAGCAACGGCTGCTGAGCTGAATGTTTTGGACGGAGCCGTGCCTGGTGTTGTGACGGCAGACAAAGCGGTTATAGCCGATAGTAACGGTGATTTAAGCAGTGCAGGTACGGTGACCGTGACCGGTACCTTGGATGCTAACGTGTTAAAGATTGATGGCGTGGCTGTGACAGCAACTGCTGCAGATTTAAATAGTGTTGCAACGTTGAGTACACATGAAACAAAATTATTGGACTTGGCAACCGTCACAAGCAGCGCCGCAGAAATTGATGATGCTGTGACCAAAGCAGCAATAGTAAGCACAAGCGACATGACAAAATTGTCGGAGTTGACTGCAACTTCGGAACAACTAAACACGTGCGCAAACTTTTTGATTAGCCAGTCTGCCGACACACCAACTTGTACACAGTTTGGGCAAATGGTGTATTTAACAAAGACAAATGGGGACACAGAGTTACATTTTTGCAAATCTGCAACGGAGAGTATTGGGCCATTGGCATAATAACTTTGTTAAAATTATTATATAAGCAAGAGATACTATAATTAATATACATTATGATAAAGTTCATACTTCTTTTTCTTATTCTTCCCCTTGTACATGCAGAAAAACCATGGAAACAATGCTATGGCGTAGAGTACTTGCACTACGACAAACATTGCTGCGACACGCAAGACGGGTATAGCGACAGCGATCGTCATTGCATCGAATCGTTGCCGAAACTTGAGTATGACAAGGCAATTACAGTATTAAATAGTACCTTACATGCCATGACTATATGCAATTCCGCTAATACTTGCTCAGAGGACATTGATTTTCTAGAAATTGTTCGACAAGTGGAAAATTTACACAATATCACAAATGGTGGCGCAACCTTAGCAGAGGGTGCTGCGGATCACTTAGAAGCACAAAGTGCAAATTTAAATACAATTAACACTGGCATCTTGCCAAGCATCTCCCTTGCACCGGCTGCAACATTGCATTCTCTCACTGGTAGCAGTATCATTGTTCAAAGTGGTGCAACGTTTGATTTTCCAAGTATTCAATTTACTGGCACGGCAAACGACCCTAGCGTTCAAGCACATTTGGAAATTGGGTCTATCGAGTCTCAAGTAGACTTTCATACCCATGAGTTATCGGATGTAAACTTAGAAGAAAACACATTACGATTGCAGCATGCACCTGTCACCATCTCGGCATCGGAGCTCAACGTCTTGCAAAATGCTAGTGTAAGCGCTGCAGAACTCTCTAAACTAGTCGGCATGGACACGACGACGCAGGAGCTAAACCAGCTTGCCGGGCTAGCGTTAACTAGTCAGCAAGTTGCAAGTGTCCACGGCCTGCCAATTGATTATACAGCCTCAGCAACGACACGCTATGCTGGGAGCACGGCATCGACCCTGAGCGAAGCAAAAGACGCTTGCGATGCAGATGCACAATGCGATGGTTACTCCGATACTTGGTCGCAGAGCCTAACCTTTAGCATTACAAACGGAAAGGTGATGCCAGGATCCCGTGGTACGCACACAGCCATGCCAAACAACCACATTTCAGATTGCACCAACTTAATTACCGATAACTCGCACTATGGTATTTTAGTAGATACAGGTTCAAACACTTGTCAATTGATAACAGATGGCAACAGAGATGTTAGTACATGGACAGACGATGCAAGCAAAAAACTTTACGTTCGTAACTCCGAAATTAGCTACGGTTCTGCTACGACAGGCCTGCCAATTATTTCCTACGTCAAAGGTATAGGCCGCTCAGCTGCGAGCAAGGTTGTCACTGCTGACATAAACGGTAATGTACAAATCATGCAAGATGTCACCATCGAAGGAGACTTGGACGTACCAGTTGGTGAAATAAACATCGAAGGCACTGCTCTAGTGGTTACTGCTGTTCAGTTGAACCAAGCAGGACAGCTGCACGGTGAACTTACAGCTTCTTTGCAAGAAATCAATACTCTGGATGGTGTCCTGAGTACCGTCGCTGAGCTGAACACGATGAGCGGTGTCACCGCTGATACAGCGGACTTAAATCGTGCCGATATCACGACACCAGGTATTAGCGCCGCGAGCAAGGTTGTCACTGCCGATGTGACTGGCAAGGTGGTCTTGCAAGATGCACAAGCAAGTGTTGATGCAAGTGTCTTCAACTTAAACGGTGCTAGTGTTGATGCAGCTACACTAAACAAGGCCTCTGGACTTACGGCGCCATTAAACACTATCAACAATGCTTTGCTCGGTGCCGAGGCAATGACCTTTAACGTGGACCTGAGCGTCGATGCGTTGAACGTAGCGGAGGGAAACTTAAAGATAGGCACAGAAGCCATCGCAGCAACTGCTGCTGAAATGAATGTACTTGATGGTGTCACGTTGACAACGCAGCAACTTTCAAAACTAAAAACAATGCCAACAACCATTGATACGACTGTCGTAAATGGTCTTTATGCAACTACAGCAGAGTTAAACTATGTAGACTTGGCTGGTAGCATTGGCTCTGCCGAAGCGTCCAAAGTCATTAGCAGCGACGCTACTACCTTGGCAAAGATACAAGTATTGGACGCAGCAACGGTTGATGCTGCAATGACCTACAGCCTTCGTAGCACTGGTGACTACGACCCAAAAATGACACTACAAGACTGCCAGGATGCTGCAATTGGTACGTTTACGGCAAACATTAATACGGATGCGTCCCCAAAAGGCTGTGTGCACATCACAGGATTAAGATTATACAATGAACATGCAACTGGGTCTGGGACCTGTGCTGGTGTCTATGCTTGCATTGTCAAAGGTTTTGCAGCGGGAGAACTTAAAATCAAAGGTGCAAACATGCCGTCAGCAGAGGTCTTGAACCATTTGGATGTCACGCTCCAAGCAACGCATGATAATTTGAACCACTGGCAAAGCTTGGACGCGGCGGTCCTAGCATCGCACCTAAATCCAATGCAAGGGCTTACGGCAGAAAAAGCAGATCTAGACCGCTTAGATATTGCTGCAGAAGGACAAGTAGAAGCAAGCAAAGTTGTTACTACGGATGCATCCGATGCACTTGAGTTTGGTGTGAGATACAGTGGAACGACAACTAGCTATGCCGGCACAGCATGCAGCGGCACAAGCAATTGTGAAACAGAATGCAGTGCCCATGGTAGCTGTGCGGGGTATTCGGGGACACTAGGACCAAAGTCTAATGCTGGGATCGTAGCATGGGGTACTTCGGGTTATGGTGGTTCTGATGAACCTACTAGTGGTACGTACGTGTCTATATTTTCAACGGAACGTGCATTTGCTGCAATAAAAGAGGATGGTTCCATTACAGTTTGGGGTAATACCGGTTATGGTGGTTCTGATGAACCTACCGATGATGGCTATGTGAATATGGGTTCTACTGAACAAGCATTTGCTGCAATGAAAGCAGATGGATCGATTACCGCATGGGGTCATTCAGGTTATGGTGGTTCTGGTGAACCTACCGATGATGGCTATGTGTCTATAGTTTCTACTCAAAGAGCATTTGCTGCAATGAAAGCAGATGGATCGATTACCGCATGGGGTGGTCCGGATTATGGTGGTGATGATGCACCTACTACTGGTACGTACGTGTCTATATTTTCTACTAAAGGTGCATTTGCTGCAATAAAAGATGATAAGTCCATTACAGCGTGGGGTGATTCGAATACTGGTGGTTCTGGTGCGCCTACTGATGATGGCTATGCGACTATTTATTCGAATAAGTATGCATTTGCTGCATTAAAAGACGATGGATCGATTACAGCATGGGGGTATTTTGCATATGGTGGTGATGGTGCACCTACCACTGGTACCTATGTAACTATAGTTAGTGGAGATGTTGCATTTGCTGCATTGTCATCCACTGGTTCTATTACAGCTTGGGGTAGTTCGGGTGACGGTGGTGATGATGCACCTACTACTGGTACGTACGTGTCTATATTTTCAACGGAACGTGCATTTGCTGCATTGAAAGATGATGGTTCCATTACAGCTTGGGGGAATCACGAATGGGGTGGTTCTGGTTCCCCTGACCCTACCTTATGGACTAATGCTCCAACTGATGATGGTTATGTTAATATATTTTCTACAAATTGGGCATTTGCTGCATTGAAAGAAGATGGTTCCATTACAGCTTGGGGTCAATACGAATATGGTGGTGATGATGCTCCAACTGATGATGGCTATGTGTCTATATTTTCAACGGAACGTGCATTCGCTGCAATTAAAGATGATGGTTCCATTACAGCGTGGGGTTCTTCGAGTGATGGTGTGTTTGGAGCGCCTACCACTGGCATTTATAATACATTAATTTCAACGAAAAAAGCATTTGCTGCGATTCCACAACAGACAAACTACGCCTACGGCCCTGCTACTGGCACGGCTGGCGGCTTTGAAAAAGTTGCAAAACGCATGATTATGACCAGTTCCACCGATGCCATAGAAGTGTCGAGCTTAGCCTTCGAGGCCGACGTGAGCCCTACTGCAATGAACAAGATGGATGCTGTTGATGCAACAACCGAAGAGTTGAACTATGCTGGTAATATGCTAACAGCTGACGCATCTGCAAATGTTGGCATCGCCGGTGATGTATCTGTCACTGGTGCAATCGAAATTGGATCTGGTGGCTCTGGACGCATTGGTTTAGGTGGCACCGACATTGTTATTAACGCTGTGCAACTAGATAGCGCACTGAGCTTGCACAAAAGCTTGACGATCACTGCCGCCGAAGCAAACACACTTGATAACATCCAAGCAACTACTGCAGAGCTAAACAAAATGGCTGGTGCACAAGTGACAACTGCAGAACTAAACTACTTGGACACAACCGTCGGAGCAACAGAAGCCAGCAAAGCAGCGATCTATGGCTCCGAGCTGTTGTTTGCTGACTTGGCGTCGACCGAGATAGATGCAGCGACACTCAAATTATCTGGTGTTGCAGTTACGAGCACAGCATCGGAGCTGAACATAGCATCTGGCATTCCTAGTGACTTGATACCAGAACTCAACAAGCTTAGCTCGGCGCCAAGCACGGCACTCTTAAACACATTTGCCGCTACAACTAGCACGATAGCAGACCTAAATCTTTTGGACGGCGTGGACCCAGACCTTGACATAGCGGACCTGAACAAGCTCAAGGACCTAAGCAGCACGGCGACGGAGCTGAACAAGCTGAGCACAGCATCGAGTGCAGCGCAGCTGAATGCAATGAGTACGACTGCTACTGCAGTAGAATTAAATGCTGCTGTACTTGTTGCTGGGAGTGATGCTGCTATCAGTGTTACTGATGCAACGATAGCCACCTTGGATACGACAAACATTGCGAATGACTTGACTGTTACGGCCGCCGAGCTGGATGCACATGCAGCGGACCTAGGCTCCGTCCTAAGCTCCGGGATCACGGCATTTACAAGTGCCAGCAATATCGACTCAATCGATAAGCTACGACCACCAAGCACGGCGCAATACAATATTTTGGCAGGCTTAGGTTCTGCCTCGGACGTGAACGCCTACGCAGCGATTCCGAGGTCGTCCTACGCGGATTACGATCCTAGCACGAAAGCTGTGCAAGCAAACACCGGTATCCGATGCGATTTGCACGATGCTTGCAAAGCTGCTTGTGATGCCGATTCTACTTGCGAGATCTATCAAGAAAACATCTACTACGACTCGACCAAAGTCTTTGGTGGAACAGATTGCACGGACCCTGCGGCATGCGAAACACAATGCACGGCCGATGCAGGTTGCGAAGGTTGGACGAGTGCCTGCGGCGATACGTCGAAAATCACCGAGGAAACTTGTGGTACATGCGGTGGGTCTGGTACAACCGAAAACACCTGCGGGACTTGCAGCGGAGCTCCGAGCCGTGGCCAGGACATCTGCGAGTTAGATTCGGTGGTGGATGTTGCCTCAGGTATAGAAGCTAGTTGCTACATTGATATTGATGGCATGATTTTTTGTATGGGCAACAATGAATACGGTATACTTGGTAATGGAGTAGAAAGTGATACCAATGCACTAGTACCGACCGCTGTAACGATGCTTGCTGGCCTAACCGCAACGCAAATTAGTATGGCAAGCTACTCAACTTTTCAAAGTGGCTATAGAATAGATTTTGCATGTGCGATCATGAGTGACGATAACATCTATTGTTGGGGCGGACAGCATTTGGCTGGTAATAGATTTGGTACTTCTCCTTTTACATCTGATAATCGATTATTACCAACGGCTGTTACAATGCCTGTTGGTTTAACAGGAAAACAAATTAATGTAGCTGAAGAGCATACGTGTGCCATCATGAGCGATGATAACATATACTGTTGGGGCGACAATACCCATGGTCAACTCGGAATTGGAAATTATTTGGGCAAACATTTACCAACGGCTGTTACAATGCCTACAGTTAATGGCAATCTTCTTACAGCAAAGCACGTTGCATTAGGTTATCATCATACGTGTGCCATCATGAGCGATGATAACATATACTGTTGGGGCGAACAAGACGATGGAATCCTTGGAATTGGCAGCTATGATAATAACATGGACGAGTTGGTGCCAACAATAGTCACGATGCCTGCAGGGTTAACAGCCAAACAACTTGATACAAGTTATAAGGCAAACTGCGCCATCATGAGCGATGATAACATATACTGTTGGGGTACAAATCCCAAGTTAGATACTACAGTTAATTCAGTGCCAACGGCTGTTACAATGCCTACGGTTAATGGCAATCTTCTTACAGCAAAACAAGTTGCCTCGTTAGGTTTCTCTAATTGTGCAATTATGAGTGATGATAATATTTACTGTTGGGGTGAGGGTATAGCTGGTGGTAGTGATCATTACGTACCGAATGCTATAACAATGCCTAGTGGATTAAAAGCAAAAAAACTGGGTGCAGGACAAGACCATATTTGTAGCATCATGGACGACGATAGTCTCTACTGTTTTGGGGAAAATGAACATGGACAATTGGGTATCGATAGTACCGTGGATCAATCGACACCACAGGCCGTTCAAATCGCAGCAAAGACCTGGGCCGCTGACACTTGGACCGCTGGGACCTGGAACAGTGCCCTAGCGTCTAGCTACGTTTACGGCAGCGAAAGCGCAGCTACAGGCGGCACGTCGCAAGTCAAGGCCTTTGTCTATGGACCGGAAGGCCTCGAGGCAAGTGCTAGTTCACACAAGAAGCCAAGCTCCGATTTCTGCGACAACAAATTGCCAGGTACGTTGGTTAGCCAAGACAACGACCTCTACATGTGCCTTGGCGACGAGTGTGCCGAGACGTCCACTTGCGAGTACCGCGAAAACGGTAATATCGACAAGACGGTCTTCAAGACCAGAACTTGCTCGCACGACATGCAGCACTACACCGGGCTTCGCGACGAGTGCCCGGTAGGCAAGTGCAGGATCGACGAGAGGCATCAAGTCAAAAAGACCTGCCACCAAGATGCCGAAGGAAGCATAGCCTTCAACGGCGAGATTGGCGTCGCAGCTGGGCAGTGCGAGCGCAAGTACGAGTACAGCGACAGCACGGCCGTCTTTTCTGGCACGGCCTGCACGGATGCAAGCGATTGCGAGACACAGTGCGCGGCGGATGCTAACTGTGAAGGTTACACAAGCAGGTGTGATGATCCTAGCAAAACTACAGAAGACACTTGTGGTACCTGTTTGGATCCTGCAAAGACGTCTGAATCGACTTGTGGGGATTGTCCTCATTTAGGTTACCAAGCCAGTGCCGTCACATCGCACACGACGCCAGATACGAGCGGTTGGCCTGCATACGATTGCAGTAGCCCAGCAACATCAGGAACGTTTATATTGAACGGTGATTGTACATTGAGTGCCGAGGTGATTCTGGATGGTGATCTAACAATTGTTGGTTCCAGCCAAGACATGAGTACATTAAAGACAATGACAGCAGCAAGTACAAAACGGCATTTTAAGGTCGATGGAGGACGTACGTTGGAGTTATGGTATGTGAAGCTAACGGGTGGGGATGTTAGTAGTCATAGTGCTAGTACAGATCCTAGTTTAGGCGGGGCAATTTTTACAAGTAGTAGTAATGGTAATACGAATACCGTAAATGTGTATTTTTCTGAGATATCTGGTAATAAAGCTTATAATGGTGGTGGAATATATTCGCGGGGGTATGATGATAATCAGTTAAGTCTGTTGAATATACGCAATAGTATTGTGAAGGATAATGTAGCTACTGGTATAGGCGGTGGTATAAGCGGTAGAAGAGCTTCTATTACTATCATGGATACGACCATAGATGATAATGAAGCTAATTATGGTGGTGGTTTACAACTTGACTTTAGTGTATCAACAGTAACAAATACTATCATAAGTAACAATGAAGCTGTTTATGGTGGTGCTATCACAATATTGAATGTAATCGGTGCAACTATCCTGCGCCAAGTAACATTTGATGGTAATGAAGCAACGACTTCTAACGACGAAATATTTGGATGGGGAAACGATGAGGATCTCTTCTTAATTAATACAGTGATGCCGAGCGACGCGGAAATTGGTGACTTTGACGGAAGTGTCGTACCTATTTCGATTACGTGTTCCGACAACCCTTGTACGGTAGCACCATATACCGGTGCCTGTGCGGCCGTGGATGCAAATAATGATATATTGGGCGTGACTTGCGCTCACTACAGTACAAATGAGAACACCTGTGGTACATGCGATGATACAAGTTTAATAACAAAAACTAATTGTGAAGCAAGCGGAACGTGGACCAGTGCCTGGAATGCTGGCACCTGGACCGCTGGCGTTTGGGCCGATATTGGCTCGGCTTATGCATTTGGCGAGTCTACTGGAACCGGTGGTTCCAGCAAGCAACGCGACGACGCCACGCTAGCGATTGAAGTCACCGAGGATTGCACAAGCTCGGCATCCGTGCACTGCTCGGACCCTGAGCAGGTGACGACGAATACCTATGGCTACGCCAGCTCTGTGAAAGTATTTGACGGTGCATCCTGCAGCGATTTGGCTGACTGCCAGCAGCAGTGTACCGATAATCCAAGTTGCGAAGGATACACATCGGCATGCAGTCTGGTGGACAAAACAACGCAGGATACATGTGGTACTTGCGATGTTGCTGGCAAATCAACCGAGCTGACATGCGGAACTTGTGTTGGTGATACTAGCAAAGAAACAGAAGCAACGTGTGTGAGTGAATGTCAGGATAGTAGTTTTACGACAGAAGCAACCTGTGGTACTTGTGATGATACGAATGAAGGAAGCAGCACTACATGTGTCGATACGTGTTACGATTACAGCAGCTCCACCAAAGTATTTGACGGTGCATCCTGTAACGATTTGGCTGACTGCCAGCAGCAGTGTACTGATGACCTTGCATGCGAAGGATACACGAGCCAGTGTAGTTTGAGTTCAAAAACAACGGAAGAGACCTGTGGTAGCTGTTCGGATTCTACAAAGACGACTGAAACGACTTGCGGCGCTTGCGACAAGGGTGTCTGCTCGGATGCCACCAGGCAGCCAGACGATTGCTTGTACAATTTTGTGCAAAACACCGACCTAGCGAGCGCAGTGGCCAACACCGTGGATTTGACAATTACGGAGCAAGAGTGCAGAGACATTCAAGCGGCATACGATGCAACCGCTACGTTCAACGTAGCTACTAACGATGCTGGCCCACGTGGATGCGTCAAGTTGGCAGCAAACACCAACTATTACTACCGAGCTAATGGTGCGCACAGCAGAACGGATTGCACGACTGCTGCAGCTGTGTGCAGCGATACAAGTTACACTACAGAGACAACATGTGAAGCAGCTAATAAAATTTGGACTGCTGCAACATTCAGTCCAACGCATGTGTGCATCAAGAAATCAGGGAACACCGTTTCTACGTTGGATTCCAGCACCACCTGCGTGGGTACCTGTTCTACGTCTAATTACAATACCGCAGCGACGTGTGGGACGTGCAACGATGCCAACATGCTTAGTGCGGCAACCTGTGTGGGTACTGGATGCTTTTCCGATACTAGTCAGACGACATCGGGAACGTGTTTGACCGCTGGATTTAGTCAAAATACCATTACGAATTCGGTAAATATGGCATTCTCTGTCTATGCCGCTGATTTAGACGGAGACGGGGATATAGATGTCCTAAGTGCATCTTACAGTGACAATAAAATAGCATGGTATAAAAACGATGGTAGTGAATCATTCACGGCTTATACCATTACAACATCGGCGACAGGTGCAACATCTGTCTATGCTGCCGATGTGGATGGCGATGGAGACATGGATGTGTTGAGTTCATCTAATTTGGACGATACAATTAGATGGTATGAAAACGACGGTTTAGCTGATCCTACATTTACGGCTCGTACCATTTCCACAGATGCTGATGGTGCGTGGTCGGTGTATGCTGCCGATGTGGATGGCGATGGGGACATGGATGTTCTTAGTGCATCTCCTAACGACAATACAATTAGATGGTATGAAAATGATGGTAATTCTGACCCTACATTTACGGCTCGTACCATTACAACATCGGCGACAGGTGCAAGATCTGTGTATGCTGCCGATGTGGACGGAGACGGGGATATGGATGTTTTAAGTGCATCTTTTAACGACCATAAAATAGCATGGTATGAAAATGATGGTAGTGAATCATTCACTGCTCATACCATTACGACATCGGCCCTTGGTGCGTATTCAGTGTATGCTGCCGATGTGGATGGCGATGGGGACATGGATGTGTTAAGTGCATCTGGCAATACTGACGAACCAATTGTATGGTATGAAAACAATGGTAATTCTGACCCTACATTTACGGCTCGTACCATTACGACAGCGGATGAGTATGATCAGTATTATTCAGTGTATGCTGCCGATGTGGATGGCGATGGGGATATGGATGTATTGAGCGCATCTGACTCTGGAAACAATGACGATAAGATAGCATGGTACGAAAACGATGGTGCAGCTGACCCCACATTCACTGCTCATACCATTACTACATTGGTGTATGGTGCACATGCCGTCTATGCAGTGGATGTAGATGGTGATGGTGATATGGATGTATTGAGTGCATCTACTTCGCATGTCAATAGAATTGCATGGTATGAAAACGATAATACATGGACCGCAAGAACCTGGTCTCCCTTGACTTGGGTCGATCGCACCTGGACTGCAGATACCTGGACCGCTGGTACGTGGGACACTCAACTTAGCTCAATTTATGCCTATGGCACCGAAAGCACATACACTGGTGGTACGTCGCAAGAGCGCAGTGTGGCAAGTAGCTGTGCTGGTGTTCCAGCTTCAAGAAGATTCCCTCGCACATGGAGCGCCTTGTCATGGACACAGCGTGATTGGCAAGTTGGAAGCTGGGAAAATGGTGAATGGGACACTCAACTTAGCTCAGTTTATGCCTATGGCACCGAAAGCACATACACTGGTGGTACGTCGCAAGCGCGTAGCTTGAGTAGCACGGAATTGACCTACGAAGACACTTGCCCAAGCGGCACCTCAACGAGCTCGGTAAGCTGCTTAGCGATGGAAACACCACCTACGGCGGCGCTCTTTACAAGTGGATCACAAGACTTTAGCCTAAATGCAGCAGAGTGTGAACAGTTTGCCGCAGATAACAATTATATTTTTGAATTGCGGAATGATAATAACATAAATCAGGTATCTGAAGGTTGTATTTTAAGAAATGCAAATTGGGAAGACCCGCAAAAAATATATTATGTAGATCCTGATTATACGGGGCATGACCAAAATGGCGGACAATACTACGATTGTGGAAGCGTTATTAATGCTAATATTAACTACCCTTGTGTTAAACGATTGCAATGTCCAAGCACACATGTCTATGGTTCTTATGCAATGGCCTACGAGCCATCTTGCACGGCGAGTGATTACAAGACATGCGAGGCCATTGCAGCGGAAGACAAAACGCTGTGTTTGGAGCAAGGGTGTGCAGATGGCTCTACAAAGGACAAAGCAGCATGTGAAGCGGCAGGGGAGAGCTATGATAGCAGCACGGCGGCGAATGTTTTTTATCATACAGAGCAAGTAAATAGCGAAGCAGAGTGTGATGGAGAGCATACGTGGGGGTATAAAAAATTTACTATTAGAGTTTAAAAAACACTTATTTTGATTTACTACTTAATTTCTAAAATACCATATTAGGAGCAAATGGATTATATGCAGGGCTTGGAGGTCGAAATGGATCATATACGGGGCTAGGTGGACAAAAATCGTCCATTTGCAACCACGGTTCTTCTTCTTCTTCTTTTCTACGTTTTTTCTCAAGTTGAGCCTTTCGCTTCGCTTCCATCTCATCATTGTACTTGATAAATGCATCGTTGTCATGAATAACGTCACAAAAGCCTGAGCCAGTGCCTATCAAATCGTTGATCAAAATCTTTTCCGAAAGACCCTTAAAGGTAGCTTTTGTTTTCATTGTTGCGGCTTTTGCAGCAGTTCGAAGGGTCCTCTCAAAAGCCATGCATTTAAGGACATTTTCTTCCTCGTAGAACCTTGCGATACCTGCTCTCGTTGTACTTGTAAGTTTACCCTTGTTGCACATCCATTCTGCTAAACATTGGATATCAAATAAATCGACGCCGTTGTTAAAGACTTTGTTCAGCTCCACGATCAGCTGGTCCTTTGCTGCGGAGATGCCAAGTGTATTTGCTGTTTCAATAATGGAGGTGGAGTGCAAGTGTTGCCAGTCGGTCTGTTCAAATGCTTTTGGCATCGAAATACCTTTTCGTTCAAGGGTTCCGTTGTTGTAAAATATATTTTGACCTTTTCCACGTATGCACAAGTTTAAGATAAAATCTTTTAGCTCTTGCAAGAGTTCCATTGGCACTTGTTCGTTGTTTGGCGTTTGAATAACGATGCTCAGCTGCGTTGCTTTGCTGGTAGCGAGGCAGTACTTGCCTAGCTTGGAGCGGTGGATGGCATCTTCGATGTGCCACATCGTGACTCGCTTTCGGATGCATTTTTTTTCTTGAAAGGTAAAGCGTAAGCTTTTTGGCGAGCGTCCATTGCTTCGTTTAAAGTGAATTGTTGTGCACTGCGGTTCCAAATCTTTGATGTAAAGTGTATCTTCCTCCAAGATGATGCAGTGTGCTTTCCATGGGTCTATGTTTTCTTGGTAAATGATACGTTGCTGGCTCTGCTTCTTTGTCCAGACATTGATCAGGGCTTCGAGGCGCGGCACTCCCTGCGTGACGGTTGCATTGTTTGTCCCTGCCAAGTGAAACGTGTTTAAAGTCAGCTGCATAATCATCTGTCCTATTTTCTCTGCAGCTTCTAGGCCAGCAGGGTAGCCAGCTTCTATTTTGTTTTCTAGTGCATCTGGGTCTACATGAAACATCAGCAGTCTACCGTTGCAGCGCAGTGTCATGTCATGTTGAACAATACAGTCTTCCATAGATTTCCATAATCTGCGACTTGCGTAACCAGAGGTGGCAGTCTTTAGAGCAGTATCTAGCAAGGACAGCCTAGAGCTGATGGCATGTAAAAACAGTTCTTGTGGGTTGAGACCTTTTAAAAATGCGGACTCGATGTAGCCATGCGAGGTCATTTGCTTTTTGTTAAATGGGTCACTTGAGAGGACGCGGTCCCCGCGCTCCGATGGTCTGTAGTTTTGTATAAGACCACCTTTGTAAAATTGTTGCCCGAGCGACGAGAGCATTTGAATGATGTTAAGCAAGCTACCCTTTGCACAGCTGCGTTCACTAGTTAGTGTTAAAAATTGATTGTCTTCACGTAGTATAGACTTTGCAGCGTGTGCATTCTTTTCTTTGTATTGCATCCCACGCCTTATAACCTCCCAATCATCGCCTTTTTTCTGCATGTCATGCTTGTGCTTTTTGATGAGATGCAACTTGTCTGGCTCCAAGCACGATAGACCAACGCTGAAGCCACGCCTGGCAAAATACTCGGCAGCGATGCGTTGCAAGGAGTTGATAAATTCAACGGCACTTCGTTTCGACTGCTTGTAGATAAACCGGAGTATCTTTTTCTTTGTCACTTTTTTGTTAATTCCAGCAATGACGGTTTGGTTTTCAACAACACCTGGAATTTCCAGATTATTTGGCAAGAGTTGTTGAACTAAATTTCTGCCATCGTAGCTTAGGACCTTGCTTAGGTCAAATTGTGGAACATGCATCAGGCAATCAAAAAACAATCGTTTTCCAAGGACAGGATTTTCGTGCGTCAATATCCACATGCAAAGTGCTGCGTCTTGAACAATACCAACGCCACCAACAACAATGTGCTCTGGTGTAGCCATCAAGGCATGCATCTCACCTCGTGCATCAATGTTTTGCGGTACAAAGACACACATTTCATCGCCATCGACTGAATGAAAAAGTTATATTGTGTTAGTTATATATTGCTCACATAGTTTAAAATAATCGGGGTCTACATCAAATCCAAATTCCTTTAATTTTTTTATATGGTGTTTCAACTGTTCGATATTAATTTTATCATGCTTTGACATGTTTAATGAACCTAAGATTGGAGATACGTTGAACCAACTAAAACATAAACGAATATTTTTCGCGTCTGGACGTCCTTTGTCGTTAATAAGTTTAAATTTCTTTTTTGGAATGACATGATCCTGATGCCAAAAAGTACCATTGGATTCAATTGTCATGTTATCAGTAAAATTAAATTTTAACCACTTAACAAGAAATTCATAAGAACAATTCCAATATTTACATTTTCCTTTGCGTTTAAACGTACCGCCTATCACCCGCGTAATATTATTTCGCTTTTTAAGTTCAAGATTGGATTGGTATCTGATTTTATTTTTCTCACAAATAATGTGTTTCTTTCTCTTGTACCATTCTACTTGTAAGAACTTCATCCGATCAGAGTTTTCTTGACACCATTTCTTCCTTTTTGTATAGTGTTTTTTGTTATATTCTCGTCCGTATTTGCGTTCGCATGTCTTACATTTTTTTCTATTTTTTCGAAACATATCATCTTGTTGAGTTTTGGAACAATACTTACAATGCTTCATTTTATCTATTTGAAATCTGCTTATATACCCCGATGAAATTTAAGAAAGAAAAGAGAAAATGTTTACTTACAATCTGCGTTGAACGGTGGCGTAACATCGACGTTCAAACGTATGCTTCTGCCTCGTGGCATGCGCCTTACCTTCATTGCCTGGATAGACGACCGCCATAGCGTCGGCTGCCTGTTTGCAAGTACATAGTCGCCATCTTTTAGGAACCGATGAAATTTGTCGCCAAGCTGCGGGTAGAGGTTCCTCCTGTACTTTGGGTCAATCATGCAACCGTTTCGTTCAACGCATTTGACCTTCCTGTCCGCAAGCAAGTTGGACATGTGCCCAAAGTTCCAGGAGCAAACATACTCTGGTACCGTCAGTTTGTCTGCTATTTCTATCGGCAATCCAATTTCGTCGACGTCGATGAAGCTATCAGAAGAAATGACAGAACGAGCCGAGTAATCGACACGTTTGCCGAGCAAGGTGCTGCGGCATCTTCCCTCTTTTCCTTTGAACCGCTGTGAAAGACAGCTCAGTTCCCGATTTTTTTGTGTTCCGGGCGGTGGCCAAAAGAGTAGTACATAGGCAATTTGCAACCTTGTGAGTATACGACGATGTTCTACTACATTATGATTATTTAGTTGAATAGAAATCCGTAAGTTTTGATCTAGGCGTATTAGACTAGCAAGTCGGTGTGTTATGTCATTTTGTGAGACCCCTGTTCGTGTGCCTGCAGTAATGCATGCTGGTCGTACATGTATAGAAGATATAGGCAAATATTTTCTAAAGTAGCTAGTATTCCACGAGTTGGGGTCAATATCAAGAGCCGTAAATGTTTTCCAAGTACCGGTACTGTCTTTAATTTGCACTGTATTTTGAAAGACGCGCGCTGCCTTCTTCAAGGTTTTTAGTGCAACACGTGTCTCCTGTGCAAGTAGTGGGTGTACAAGTGGATACATAAACTCATAGTGACCAAAGTGCCCAGGACAAGCTTTAAAATCAAGACCGCAGGTCAAACAATTGTTTTCAATTGTTGCACCTAAGTGATTGCTGTTCAAATCTTCTGACCCTGTTACGTGAAATTTACTAAGCTTGAGCAACCCGTCGTCATTAAGCCAACTGAATTCAACATTTTTTTGAAACATCTTTTGACAGACTTAATGCAAACCTTTGAACTAACTCCGCAAACACCGGCAAACCTTTGTGGTGGTTTGTTTCGCAACTACTTGAATACAGTTGCCAAATCAAAGCGAGAATGTGACAATGGGAAGAGCCTTGAGAAATCTTCGATCAAGACCTATGCTTCGTGTGTAAACTGCTTCATAAACAGGGTTGCAAAGGACCGGCCGCTAAACAAGGTCCTGCACCCGAACTTTTTGAAGCGTGTTGAGCAAACAGATCGTAATGGCGGCTTTCGAAAACGTATCAGCATGGACAGGAATGGTTTAAAGATTTTTAAAGAGTTTTATGAATCGATTTGCAAAGGAAAGTTTCCAGACGACCAGCTCTACGTCGATGATCCAAACATGGAGATTGTCGTCCCAGAAACGATTGTGTTTCGCCAAGGTCAGACGACGGAGCAGGTGATGTTGGAAAAGTGGCGAGTACAGTTTTTAAATCACTACGCAAACGCGATTACGGAACCTTTGCAACTGCTAGAGGCCTACGACCGCTTTCGTGTGCAGCAGCAAAATTACATGTTTTTTGAGGAAAATGGTATAGACATGGAGTTAGTACTTGCAAATACAGAGTAGAAATATAATTTTAAAATTTTAATAATCCTCTTATAGTTACCTGTTCGCCATCTACTTCTATATTCTGTGGTCTATTTATCAATGCAAATTCTATGATGACATTCTCTTCTCTTTTTTCTTCGAAGTCCCATATCTCTCTCATGGCTGCAAGTATATCCTCGCGTGATGGTTGTGGATTCATTGTTTTTGTCCACCAAGTTAATGGTGGATTTTCAAGCGTCAAACTTAAAACTTGTAAAGCCTGTGCACTCAGCCTTGCTGCCTCTTCATAAATATAATGATTAAAAACAGCATCTAGATTGCCATCCGTAAATCTGGGTTTATACATATTATCCCTAAACCAATCTTCAATATTTTGAGAAAAAAAAAATGAAAGTGAAATTGTTCTGTAATTTTTTGTAGTAAATGCAGAATCGAAATGAGTACCAAGTTCGTTGACATCATGTTGTGTAAATGGAGCACTTGTAAAAAGTGTTTCGAACTTATCATAAACAAAATTAATATATTCATCTTCTACGTCAGCATTAAAATTTATGTCGGCGTTAATGCTGATATGAAAAATGTCTTGTCCAATGGCAAACACCTCTTCCTCGCTATAATAAATTTTAAATTTAACAGTATTGTTGTTAAAACGTGTACTAGCTGTGTGTTCAAATATATTTCTTTTTATAGTAGTTGGAAGTCTCCTTCCAAGTTCAAAAGATTTGTCCTTATCTTTACGATTGCGTTTACTACTGCTTGAACTCATTTTATGTATAGCTAAATTTGGTATATATAAGATAAAAGTTTTAATATGTCATACTTTTTTAAACATGTTTGGAAACACCATGTGCAGCAGCAAAGCTGCTTCCTGTACTCGTCGCAAATCGTCGCCTTTTAAATGTTGAATACTTTGCTTCAAGTTTAAATTTGTCTCGTAGGACGACGGGTTAAAGTTTATGATAAACTTTTTGTAGGAGTTTAAGACCGTGTTGTTCTTGTCACAGCGCTTCCATGCTTTGAACTTCATGTTTCGCTTTCTCTTTTTTAAATTTGCGTTGCAGTACTTGAAGTGTTTTAGAAAGGAGCCAAGGATGTAACCATCGTCTCGGAAGCTAGACTCCAAGTTGAACCAGGAGCTGTGCAAGGATGCTGGGCAGTATGGTAGTAGTACGGACTCTCCGTGCACTTTAAACAGGTAGCGGTTGCTTTTCCTCTTTGCTAAAGCTTTGTCAAATACGTGGTAGTTGTCTGACGTGAGGATCGAAGGGTGCCGTTTGTCGTAGGACCAAAAGCAAAAAACATGTTCTGAGTTTTGGCGTTGCAAGATAAAAACATGCTTTGCTTCTAGTTTCTCGTGTTTTTTTAAAAAGCTACCAGGCCACACGACTTTGCACTGGTTTAGGTCACCTGATTGTACGGTGTACTGAAATAGTCTAAAATTAGAGGATATCGGTAGTGGATAAAAATCATTCATAAGACTAATATTAATTTTTTACACTTGTTGTAGCGGAGGTACACATATGCATCTCCAAGCTTTGAGACGTCCAAGGCATCGAGGCACGGGTTGTGTCAGATGTTTGGTCGTAGTTTCCAGAGTCACCAAATAAATTGTTTCCTTCACATTTCACTCTCGTATCTAGTGCCCTACAATACTGACCACCTGCTTGAATATCACCACCTCCTACAGCAGCACCAGTCACTGGATCACATGGATTTTCGGTATTACAAAGCACAGTTGTTGTGCAGCTATCGACTAAATCCACCGCAAATAGTGTATCACAGATGGGAGAAGTTTCATGCGCCAAAAACTCTGCTTCGCTTACAATACCATCATTTACTAGTGTACCTGTTGTTAATGCAGAACCACAGACATATCGTTCAAATTTCTTTTCACACTGACCTTTTGATAAAATAATAATATTACCATCACCAGCAGTGTTTTGTGACGTAGTACCATCTGCAACAAAATTAGAGCAGTCTACTGCTTCACGTTGCTGGAACTCTGGCAAGCGTGAGTTTGGAACAACCAACGACGCTGCTACGACGTGACCAGCGGTGTTCACGGAAAATTTATCAGATACTGCAACACCGCCATCTAAGCTAGCAAGTCCTGCCGCGTTCATTGCACCGTCTACGGCTACACTAAATTTTGTATCTGCACCATCCATCACCTTAATACCACCGTTCAGCTTCGACTCTGCGCCACTGTCTACGGTTAAACCCTGTGCACCATCTGCAGATACAAGGACGCCCTTTAAGGAACTGGACTTTTGTGTGTAAATGCCATCGCTGGAAGTGATTTTACCAGTTGCAGCTTCCACGTCAAAATTATCGTTGGCATTGATTCCACCATCTAAACTTGCCAAACCGACTACATCGATGGCACCTCCAACACTGACTGCTCCACTGACTGCTGTGTTTTGCTGTATCGTTACAGACCCAGAAGTCTCCACGTCACCAGTGCTATGCGAGACGCTAAACTTCTTATCGGCATTGATGTCGGTGCTTGCAATTTGAAGCGAAGCGCCAACAATGTCCATACCAGCGGATTTTACTTTGCCATCCGCATCAATAGAACCCTTTAGCTGTAGGTTTCCACTAACGTCTACAACAAATTTATCCGCATCAACTGCAATGCCACCATCTAAATTTGAAATGCCACTAAAAGTCACGACATTTCCACTAATGTCACCAGTGTTGATACTACCAGAGCTTAACTCGGCAGATGCAGCAATACTAGTTGCACCAGTGATGGAACCGCTTAGGACAGCACTGCCAAGCGCCGCAGCTCCACTTATGTCCAGACTAGCAGCGCTAACCCCAGATGTAACAGTAATGTCCGAAGCACCAACACTTAAAAACGTAGCTGTCGTTGGACTCGTGTCGCCAATTACTACACCATTAATTTTACCAGATTGCAAATTAACGTTGTTGTGTGCGTGGTTGCCATGGTCTAAAGTACCAGTCAACTGTGAGATATCCGCGTTTGTAGCAGTTACATACTGCCCAATTAATTGACCTTGTGAGACGTCGAGAATACCGTGCACTTTTAAGGTGGCACCAGCACCGACCGTTGACGGGCCGTTCATATCGACACCGCCAGTAGCCGTAATACGACCTGCAATGACTGCATCCCCCACTATCTCTGTGTTACCTGTTGTATCGGCTACTGTAAATTTATTGTCTACATTAATACCCTTGTTCAGCGTAGCAACACCGTCTACAATTAAGGTATCTTTAACATGCGCGTAACCCTCAGTACTAAGCGACCCTGTTGTAGAATCGACTGAAAAGGTGACTTCTCCACTTGTTTTTTGCAACTTAAGGTCTCCAGAAGTTGAAATACTACCTTTGGATTTAAGGTTTCCAGTCACGTCAACATTAAATTTGTCTGTATCAATGTCCAAACTAGATGCATCAATCGAACCTGCTACCTTTAAGGAACCTTTGGTGTCAATGTTACCAGTGTTGTCCTCTACAACCACTCTATCATTGTCCATCTTTAAGCCTCCGTTAATACTAAACTCTCCAGAGATGACTGCATCGCCTTCAATACCTGTCAAAGACATGTAGCCGATAGACACAGCATCACTAGAAGCAGAGCCGCCCATGCCTAGCACGGTAGCACCGCTAACGTCCAAGACACCTCCGGTTTTGACGTCAATTTTACCACCAGACATCACCTCGATGGATCCAGCAGCTTCTACGCGCAAGGTGCCACTTTTATCTGCAACACCATTTGCATTTGTACCTATTTGTAAGACAGCGCTCTGCTGCACCGTCATACCTCCAAACTGCAAGTTATCTATCTTTGAGTTGATAGAACCAAGCTCATTCTCTAAATCAGCCTGTGCAATTTGTTTTAAACAGTGTGCAGAATTTGAACCGCTACTACAGCACGAACTCGACTGGTAGACGTAATCAATTTGGGAACATTTAATATCAGAAACAAGGGACGAGAAACTTTGTCCGCATAGTAGAAATAGTATTAATGCAATTACTTTCATACTAACTTATAAGTACGCACATGGACATATATATACTGTTTCTCCTTTTTTTGCTTACAATAGAAAATATTAAAGATGGAAATGAACTATATTTAGTAATGACTGACGAAGCAACATTATGTCGATTAGTTGGTGCTTGGCAAGTGCCTTCTTACCGTTAGAGGACGTCCTGTGCTTGTCGCTCTGCTCGAAAGCATTGCAGGCAGCGGAGGAGCAGCTGTTCCAGCACTTTTTTTTCACTGCGCGTCGCAACATTGATAGCTACTGGATGGACCTCTTCATGAGCAATGCAGAGATTCATCGACACCATGCACAAGATGTGCTGGATTCTTTTCAAAATTGTGTCCTAAACAATCAGCAAACGCCGTATACGTTCAAAACATTGAGCCTCTTTCATCGTTTAAATTTTATTTACTACCCAAGTCCAGAAGTTTCAAATTTATGCCAGACAACGTGTCACAAGTTTGGTATTTTGAAGTCACACTCAAAAATGCTCTTGGAATTACAAAAGGTGCTGAATTTACACGGTAGACGCCGCGGTGACTACTACTCTGTAAAAAATGTGCTTTGCAACAAGTTGGGAGCATTTGAGTCACAGTGCCAATCGCTAAGTCGCCTGAGCAATGAGCTTAGGGTGATAGCAAGAAATATCAAACAGGCAACAAAAAAGCATGATATTAAGTGGGAGAGCCGCTGGTTGCGTATGAAGAGGCCGCATTCCGAATTTGACAACAAGTTTCACGAGTTGAAGCGTTTGAAGGACGATGTAAAAAAGATAGCGCATCAAGCAGAGAAGAAAAGAAAGTTGTCTGATGCAGTTGATAGAAAGGCGAAGCGATTGAAAACTTTTATGCACAGACAAAAAGAGTTAGAAAAAATGTTTTTAAAAAGTATTAAACCTTTAGCTTAACTTCTTCGAATTGTTTGTTAGAAACTCTCCTGCCTAATTCTTCCGTTGTCCTGTGTTTCTCAAACTTGCACACCCTTACATACTGTTTAAACGTGCAGTGCGTTTTCCTGCGCAGTGAGTACTTTTTTAATATTCCCTTTTTAACTTTTGGCATTTTTGTTAAATACACTAAAATTTGATTACGTTGTTGTAGAACGACTCGACGTTTTTTTGCTCTACTAGAGATAGTGACTCTTCGCTAGGCTTAGGACGGCGTCTATAGTAGAGCACAGGAGTGTAAGAAATTGGCGCGAAAATTAGAAACAACCACCAGAACCAAATACCATTAAATAGCATGATGAATAAAAGACTAACAAAAATTATACTAAAACCGTGGCTATAATAAATTAGTTCCATAGTATCTTCGTCTTAATATGACTTCAATATTTTTTATATAGTAAAAGTTTTGGAAATGCGATACGTGTCCCTACTTCAACACAACACGGCATAGTACTACTACACAACACAACACGTACACGCAGGCAACACACACACACACACATCAAAAGTTAAGACACAAGTGGATACAACAATTTAAAAAAGTATAAACAGTTTATAAAAGTATTAAAAACAATATGGCAAACCAAAATAGAATATCTTATGGCTTTGCTCCACCCGGTACTACGGAGAGAGGGTATGGTCCAAAGAAGCGACTACATTTTAATTGTGTCGCTACTCCTGAAAAGCCTATCGAGTTTCACCAAATTCTCCAATTGACGGTGGATGCAAGAACGTTTGGCACAGAGTTTTCAAATTACTTTCAACGTCACCATGTAGGACATGTGCAGGTAGACAAGAGTAAAGGCGAGGATTTGCGGCTGTGGCAACTGTTTGTTCGAGTTGCTTATGAGTCGAAGGAACTTTACAACGCTGGTGCATCCAAAAAGGAGAACAAGGAACCTAAGATCATTGGCTTTCGTGGCCTGCAGGAAAATCATGATTACTTTGTGAACCCGGAAGCAAGCTTTTACCAGGAGTTTAGCAGATTGTCTGCTGCAGATGTGGAGACATGGGCAGCGGAGCACGATTATCGAATCGTAGACCAGCAAATGTACATGGAAACATGGGGAGCGTTTACGGAGCAAGATTCGGCTGGGAATGGCAGAGTATTTTGTTTCATAGAATCGATCCCAAAAAATTATGAGATAGAAGAGTTGCAACACGCTGCTGCATATCGATTGTGGATTATGTTTGAAAGTGGCTGCGGCTTAGACTTAAATGCACAGGTGAAAGATGTTATCTCTCCAGCGGAAAACAGGAAAAAAAAGGAACCCATCAAGCACTTTGACCAGTATCGCTTCATTACAAACAACGCGGACCTTCGACAGCACATCTCCAACAATTTGTACCGTGATGACGACGCTATCAAAGCAAGAGATATTTCTATTCCAATCACGGAAGAGGCAAGCGCCATTTGCCCAACCCGCGTGCTACATCCAAGTGCAGTTTTTAACAATACAATTAATCATTTGTCGCGGGACAGTAGGCGCATCAATATCATACCACATCTTTTTCCAAAAACACAACCGGATGATCGTGGTTTTCTTGTTGAAAATTATGTTCAAGGCAACAAGTTTATTGTCAAGAGCGAGCAGCGAAAGCACATGATTGAACTTACATCGAGAGACTTAGAGTCAGAGGCATTCATGAAGAAATACAAGCCGGATGTTTGGCTGCACTACATTTTGCCAAGACAATTATCTGCCGTGATGCACAAACATGCAAAGGTGACAGAATCAAAACGCGATGCTACGTTTGCAGTCGATGAAGTTGCTGCGAAACTAGATGAGTGGAACATTGACGTGAACAAAAATTACCACTTTAATGGCCATGGCTACAAGGACATATGGGCAGATTCTGAAAATAATTCTGAAGGTAGGGCTGGGAAGGAGTGGACAGAGGGCAACCATGACGTCATGCGGATACGCACAATTACCTACCATGAAGAAGTTCCAAAATTTAATGATGAAATGAAAACAGCAGTAAACGCTATGATAAAACATGCCGTCTTTATCAAGTACTTTAAAAAATCGTTACGCGCTTTCTCACGTGTCATTGTGCCGGAGGCAATTGTTGACAATGCAACCTTCTCTTTAATTAACTACCCCAATGTCCTAAAAGACCAACATAATTACAGCACGACGATAGAGCCAGCGTGGAAGTTTCAAGCGCCAACGATGCAGTTTTTTGACCTATTTATCAGTAAAATGGCCGCCAACTTAGAGTACGTGCGCTTTGTTGCAACACAACACTTTAAAATTATACAAATGTGGCTTGGCTCCGGCTGCTCAAAATCACTGATACAGGAAAAGACACACTACACTTTGCAAGGCCCAGGCCAAGGTGGGAAATCGAATGCCCTCAAAAATATCAAAGAAATGAAGACACCAGGCACCGTACAGGAACTTACACACTCCAGTACACTTGCCACCTTGGACATGGATTGCTTCAATACTATCGTACAAGAACATGAACAAAACCCAAACGCTGTAGGACAAGGCGGCAACAAGCGCAATAATGACCAGTTGAAGACAGCAGAGATTCGCAAAAACATGAAAACGAACGGCGAGAATAGCACCACACGTTTAGAGCGAAAAGGAAAAGACTCGCCGATGCAAACAGTGGTCCAAAATTCTATTCACTCCAAAGTATTTATGGGATGCACGAATCGGAAGCTTAGCGAGCGTGATGAAGCATCAAGGAGCCGTGACTGCGAGCTGACACTACCATTAATCAACCGCGTCGGTAAAAATATTACCAACATGAGGAACGCTGAAACATCACAAAGCTTGGAGACCAAGTTAGCTGGTGAACGCTTCCTTTACCTCTGCCGTATGTTTGATGTATGGGAGCACAGGATCCGAGCAGGGCAAGACCAGCCGTTGCTGATCCCAGAAGTATCAATGCTTGTTTGGACCGATGTCCTTGAACATGTACGAACCAAGTTAAAAAACGTTACTGAAACAGGTTACTTGGTACGTGCACAGGGCCGCATGAGGAACACCTTGACCACTGTTATTATTATGGAAGCCTTCTGCATTCTTTTCCTTTTTCAACCACCAAAAAAAAGATGTGTTTTCTACATTGACGAGGAGCGCATCACCGAAGGTGCACTCTACGACGTACTTGTAGATAAAGGCGTCACAGACCGTGGCCTGCACGCCGAAAAGGAAATTTTACTCTACGAGAAAGACGATTTAGGAAATGTTACTAGCATAGAGGCAGACAGCAACGGCAACGACGCCAGGACATTTGCAGTAAACTACGTAAGAGGTATCATCAATCCACTTTACAACAACATCATTGAGCGATCAAAAGAAGTTGCATCGTTTAAAATAAAATGGGAGTACGAAGACGAGTACTACGCTGGCAACAGTTACGACATAGGTGATATCGTCACGTACCGCTGCAACAACGTGGTCTACACACTACGCTGTGACAGGGAGCCGAGCGTCGAGCCAGAGGTAGGAAACTATTGGCAGGTAGCCGATGACCAACTTACACAACCGTGGGATGCGAAGCATAGCTATGCAACGGGTGACTTTGTTTGCGTCGACGATACGACCTTTGAATGCATGAACAATTGCAAGAACATTAATCCTTGGCGTAACACCGCTTGGGAGTGCATTTCACAGGAAATGGAAAGCTTGCTCGGCAAGTATTATGAGCAGCCATACGACCTGCAAAATCAAATCATGCAGCACGACATTTCCAGCTTGCTCTACTGCACGATACCAAATGCTATCACGACGTGTGGAATGAACCAAGACGAAATATTGCCACAAGGAATTTCCAAGTTTATCAAACAGCTTTGCAAATTTGCAAAAGACAAACTGATGGAAGTGGAGGAAAACGAGGCGAAGCGCTACAACCACTGCATGCCAAACAACAGGGACGGCGTTACCAGCTCTAAAAATCAAGTTGAGGTAGACTATATCTGGCTAGGCGACGATTATGGCAGTGGTATCACAAAGCTGCTTGAGAAAAATTTTACGCCAGGCTACGTCGTCAATGTCGACGATGTCTTTATCTCCGACTCGTTGGACGAAATAAAGAAAGAAAAGACAAAAAAAGTTCAAAAGTTGCCAGACACGGTTCGCATCAAAAAGCGTTACTTTCGCGTGCAACAGACAATGGTTGGCGTGCGTGAAACCGTGCGTGAAACAGAGTGCACTGCACAAGATGCAATGGAAGATGGCAAGATACGTGACGGTTATGATTACAAGGAGGAGTGGCAGCACTGGAAAACTACTGTTGACCAAGATGGTGTTTTCTCTGGTGGTTGGAAGGAACTAGTCTTAGATGACGTAGAGGTGGAGCACGACAAGCCAGAGAAGCGAAAGATTCAAATGAAACGCATAGGGAACCAGCTGCGATACTACATCTACGTCCCTTGGATTTACGAAGTTACCAAGTCAGAAGACAAAGACCCATTTCTAGACGCCCTAAGCTCTTATCAATTTAAAAGCAGAGACGAAACGGAACGTATGGAAATTTTACTTGGAACACCATACGAAGGCATGGTTAGCACAAGAAACGGTGAGACAAAAACCTGCATTCCATGGGTATCCAACAAAGTTGTCCTAAAACCATCGTTGGAAAGAAAAGTGATCTACAAACATGGACAAGTCATTGCTGAGGCAGCAGAAATGATCAACATACACGAGTCACAGTGTCAGATGCTAGACGAAGAAGTTTTGACAGATACATTTGACCAGTACGCCAACTTGCACCACCAAAAGACAAAAATGATGAATCCTCAGCTGCAAGACGTGCTGCTTGACCAAGCATTTGCGGACCACTTCAAGTACTGCTGCAAGTATTCACTTTTAAAAGAAGCACACGACATGCAGCTACAGGGTGACGGATACAAGATGCAAGACTTTCCACGTGAGCTAGCAGACAAAGGCTACATGGATCAAATCAACCACCAAAATAAGAAAAAGAGACGAAGGGACGAGGAGATACCACGTAACGAACCAAACGTCAGGCCAAAGGTCATTCCACTAAACTTTAATAACTAAACTACAAGTCTAAATAAAGATGCAAGACTCCCTCATGTGCAACAAAGAGAAATATTCTGATAATTGGGAGACCCCCCCTGAGTTTTACGAACATCTCCTGCCACTTGTCAAAGGCAGAAAAATATGGGAACCATTTGTAGGTGTCACGCACCGATCGACGAAAGCCATGCAAAGCTTTGGCCTTGACGTACACGAAACACCAAATGATTTTTTTCAACAAGTAAAGGAATGGCCACGAGACGACGAAGGAAAGCCTATGCTACTTCTTAGTAACCCACCATTTTCGCTCAAATTCAAAGTACTGGAAGCTTTGGTCGAAGCGCAGGAGGGTGCCGAGGTCAAACCATTTATGCTACTACTGCCGAGCTGGGTTTATGCATCGGCAACATGGAGAAAATTAGTCCGAAAGAAAAAATTTAAACCGCAAATGTATATCCCTACGCTTCGCTTGAACTTTTTTTCCTCCGTTGACTTTAAGCAAAAAAAAGCTACAAGCTTTGACAGCACCTGCATCTGCTACGGTATGACGGGGGAGCACTGGCAAACTGGGTTGTGTTACTATTAGGGTTTTAAAAATATAAAAATAAAATTATTACTACACAATAACATTTAAAATTTTAAGGCCATGAAACTTTTATATTTTATATCTATATAATATGTTTACAACCTAATTAAAATGTCCTTAGATCCTGCAGTAGAAGAACGTCTAAATGGCGATGTAGAAAAAATAAAATCTTTGGATGAATATGTTAAGAAAGGAGTGCTTCGCGATATAAAAACAACTTATCAAAAATTAATTTCGTTAGAGCAAAAAATTGCAACTAAAGAAAAAGTAATAGAATTTGTTTTACAAGACAACACGGAACTACGTTATTGGTTACGTGAATTTGAAAAATACGAGGAAATTGATAAGGAGTTGAAACCTCAATACCTTTCAGAAATGGCCAAAAATACAAAATGGAAAGAAATGATGAGGCAAGATGGTTACAATCAAAAACAAATAGATGATTTTGATCAACGATTGAATAATAAGATAAAAGAAATTACAGAAAAATACCAAAAGAATTACACGTTCCTTATAAAAGCGAAAGATCAGTTAAGAGGCATAGATGCGTATACATCTTATCTGGAAATAAAAAAAGAAATTAATGAACTTCGGAAATTTAATTTAAAATTTATCCTTGTTAACCGTAGTGGTGTTTTTATTAATCTGGATGAAATTATCAATTATAATAAAGACACACGGATTAAACCCACGAAAAGACAACTAGAGAAAAAAGAGACTAAAGAAAGGTTTTTAGACAGAATGAAAAAAATAAGACGTACAAACGAGAACAAGTTAAAGATGTAGTGAGACCAGCTTATTATTAAAATACTATAAACTAAAAAAATAAAACAAATAAATGATTATACAAAATAAAATCATCACTTACCTCTCTGGTATTGTAATGACCTATTTTTTGTCTGAGCTACTTAAAACATCTCCTATCATACACAAAAATCCTCGAAACGTTCAAAAATATGAACATTGTATTAATGTCCTCTCGCAATCCGTGTATCATCTTAAAGACGTTTATGACATGTGCGATACCTTACACGTAGTTGATGACAGCTTCAATAATTTTACTTGTGATTTAGTCCACCTACTGTTCTATTGCTACGCACTAGTGCCGAGCAACTACTTGCACAGCTCCCAGCTTGGCGTCGACTATTGGCTCCTATGCAATGCAGCAGTTATTGTCTATAGTCTAATTACACAGTGCAAGTTTTTTGAATTTTCATACTCCTCCACTTCTGTCTACACAGATGGTCAAGTCTATTTTAATGTTGCATTATGTATTATGTTGATAGGCGTACTATTGAAACAAGTATACCGAAAACGTGCAAATTTCCATATGCTCCTTACCATAGTACTGGGGTATACAGTTCTTTATGTCATGATAAGGTCTGTTGCGGAAGTACACTTTCATTTTCACCACGTCTTTGTATGCACTATAATATTGTGCTTTTTTACAAAATTTGAGTACCGTTTTGATAGATATATACATGCTATTCTAATAGGTATACTTGTCCAAGGTTTCTCTTTTTTTACCGTGGATGAAATTTTTATTTTCAGCACAAATCATGTATCGCCGCCATCATTAGAATATATCTCATGCTTATTTGTCATTTCTTTTGTTATTTGGTTTATTTTAAAAAGGTTGCATAGCACAAAACAAAAAAAAGAGGAGGTAAATGAATATCAAATTATATAAAAGTATTATTATTTTATAACTCACTACTTCTTTCCCACGAATCAAGGTTACCATAATCTACATGGAAGTTGTCGGTGTTATTTATTATTATAATATAGCATAGAAATAGCACTAGAACTTCTAGAAGCTTTCTAATTTATAATTTAAAAAAAACATTGAAGTCACCTAAAAATAACATAGAGATAGCATAAAGTAAAATAATAACTTCCACAGTGCTTCTAGAAGCTTTCTATTTTATAAGGAATTACTATTGAAAAAAAACACCGAAGTCACCTACTGTCTAAAAATAACTGTGCTTCTAGAAGTCTGTTTAAAATAATATATCACGTATACATAGTGTCATTGCAGACTGTCGTATACAACTACGTGTACACGTGAAGTATTCATAATGAACATGGATTACACAAAACATCTTAACGAGCAAGGCTGGGTTACCATACCCTGCTTAGAACCACACGCAAGAAAAGGCGAGCTAAGACAAAAATTACGCGATGTCTTTAAAAACAATCCTGAATTCATTGACGGTCGTAAAATGATGGCAGAAAACGAGAAATTTCAACAAGGTGGTTGTGCATTCACGCACGTTGGACAGCACGATCCATTCTGTAGGTTGTTAAGGGTTCGTGCGCACAGCGAAGTCTTAAAAAAGGTATTTGGTCCTATGCTAGAGGCAGATTCGAAATTACAGTTTGAGCAATGCTTTGATCGCACCATGATTCGTAGGCCTTCTCAAACACCTGGAAAAGAAAGCTTTCACCGCGATGAATCCCCAGGTGCACTCCCAACGGATACTGTTTATGGTGGGTGGATCAATTTGGATCCATTCCCTCAGTACTTCTCTGGCTGCCCTGGCACTCACAAGGAAGTATCAAAGAACCGTGGGTTTGCAAAGATTGGGAAAGAAGAGTTGAAAAAGTACAAGGGCAAGCAGAAGCTTATTCCTATCGCCCCTGGCCACATCTTTATTTTTTATGAGAGAATGGTGCATGAGGTATTGCCTTCGAAAAAGAAAGAAGATCAACACCGAATGTTTCTAGGCTGGCGCACCACCTACAGCAAAGAGCCTCTGGTGCCAAACGTTGAAGAACTGATCAAACTTCAAGCGCCGATGCCCATTAAATCTGGGCAGCAATGCACACAATATTCACAAATGCATTGGACTAATTGGCGCCCGCGTTTATCCGATTGGAGTGTGAAGAATTTCAAACCTCAGTTCCTTTGCAAGCGTACGGTAAAGAGCGGGAAAGAAGCTGGAAAGACCTACACGGTCGTTCAACGTACCATGAAACCATTGAAAGCACCTGGAATGGAAGAAGCTGGTATTTACCATTACCCTGAGTATGAACCACATGAAATTGATATCATGAAACCAGGAAGAACATTTAAAGTATTGGAGCCAGGGAGCTTAATTATGTTCGAAACGCTTGACTTCACACCGAAGAAACGAGGACGTGATGTAATGGAAGGTGGAGCGGAAGGGATTGAATCAGATGAATCAGACGACGAAGGGTCTTGTCCAGACACATGTGCATGTGAAGCATGTGACACCAAAGATCCAACTCATTGGGCATATAATACAAAAGGAGAATATGTTTGCATGTCATTGGATGATGATTTTGAAGAAGACGAACACGGTAATTATTCATTGAAAACCGATGCAAAGGAACCCACAGCTAAGCGTCGGCGCGTTGACTTGCCTGTGCTACGCGGTACCTTGAAACATTTTGATGAAAGCAAACAACGTTTTGTGGACGACGACGATGATTTCGACCCTGAGAATGGTTACGTAATTTACTTTAAGAACAGGGACAATGAAATACGCATAGGACAGTCTTGGGACATGTTATATTTACAAGAGTGGGATGGAGAAATTGTTTGTCATATGGGTGGATATGGTGGTGGTACGTGCCTACTTGGAGACAATATTCGATGTTTGAGCACCGCGTTGCAAACACTTTATAAAAACTTCGAGGAATTTAATTATGATCGTATTTTCGTAGAGGAAACTCTATGGGATAAAGAAAGAAATGATGAGTTTATTACCGAAGTTGAGAGTATCGGTGCAAAAGATATTCTTGTTGTGTCATAAATATAAACTAAATCTGTTCAACTTGTTTACTTTTACCTCCGCCAACACTCTGTTTTATTTTTTTCCTATCGTTTTCTGTTTTCACAGTATTCTTTTTTTTTATGATCTCTGCCATCATTCTTTTATAACTTTTACTTTCTTTAGGCATTTTTGTGTCTATGCCGCAGGTCATATTTATAAGTCACCACGACAAGTCTGATAAAACCACGACGATAGAATCTTGCAACGTTATGTTTGTCTGTGTTGCTTTTTCCCTTGTTTCTGAAGGCGTTGCATAGAGACGTTTGAAAATTAGACGATAAAGCTCATGCAACATATTGGATACCCATATTAAACGTTTATATACCAGACTATATTTATTTTGTTTCCAAATTAATAAATGAAAGAAGTCGTCCTTTGCTTTCTTGATATCGAATCTAACATGCTTAGAAGTTCATGGCTTAACTCGTGGGCTGCTAAGCTAGCCCCTACGTCTCGACATAAACGGCCACCACAAGTGCATGTGGAACTGTTTTTTCGAGATGGCAATAGTGACGAAGGCCATTGCACTAGTATTGTCTACAACAAAAAAATCCACTGGTTTCGTAAAAAGTTCTCAAGGCAATGGAGTTTTCGAAGTATTTGGATGGAGGATAATACTTATGCGAAACTGAAAGCTTACTGCTTGCAACACGTTGGCTGTGGCTTTAACAAAATTGGATTCTTCTTATTAGGCATTGGGATACGTTTTCCAGGGAGTTTTAGCTCCTTCTTTGGCTTCCGACAGAGATTTTTTTGCTCTGAGTATATTGCTGCAGCCTTACTTCATTGTGAACTTTTGCCTCCAAAAACACCAAGGGTGATTCATCCTCAAAAATTATTTGAAATTATCGCTCCAATTTCTAGTATCACAACTATCAAACACTATGGTGCCAATGAAATTAGCTACGATATCTGAGCTACAAATATCTGAGCTACAAATATATGACTATAAAATCTATCAGTAGACAAAAGAAATGGCTTACTTTTGCAGAGGCTGCGTGGATAGCTGGAAAAAAAATACAATTATGAAGTGTGATATGTGCGAAAACTATATTACACACAACTGGACACCAAAAAAACTACTGGAAGTTTATGGAAGGCAGAGAGAAGCAATGGATCACCTAGGTTGGAAAGACATAAATATCTATCCACCTGCTAGGCAACGAACCTTTCTGGGACAACAAGAAATAAACAATCACCATGCACTAAATCTAAATTATGTCAAGCAAGTCTTGGAAACACCAGAGCTCGTGTCTAGAAGAACGAAAACACTGCTCGGAGCTTGGCACCGCGAGCTACTAGGATTCAGAGAGAAAAATAATAGAGAACAGTATGACGCCTTTTTAAAGCAGCAAAATCGTATACTTAATCTATACAACATGTCTACTACCTATCAAACGAAGAAAATGGTGGTGGAAGCATTAGACCCCATAGTACAATTAATACTCGTTAGACTACCAGAGCATAGTTATCTACTCTATCAGTAAGGTAGTGCCTTCTAAAAGTAGTTTAGTAAATAATAATATATTAAATAAGAAATGAATAAATACTATTAAATAATAATACTACTAACTAATAAAAAATAATAATAAATACTACTAACTAATAAAAAATAATAATAAATACTACTAACTAATAAAAAAAATAAATACAACTAAGGCGAACACTCGTACACCTCTCCAGCATCATACGCATTCATATAGACACATATACACATATTTACAAACACAAACAAACAAACATGGCAAGAATAAAAAGAAGAAAACAAGAAGTAATAGCGGAGGCAAAACAAAAAATATTGGAGGCAAAAGCATTATTAAGTAATACTATAAGACAAGATTTGGTTCAAGAATTTCATGAAAGCGAATTACGTCGTATGGACCTATGTCGTCGTGAAAAAGCAGAACGAATTAAAGAAGGTATGAAAAGGATAAATATGCGATTTAGGACACAAAGACTAATTAACGATATATTTGGTGAATCGGATACAGACTCGGATTCAGACTCGGATTCAGATTCGGATTCAGATTCGGATTCAGATTCGGATTCAGAAGCAGAAAAGGCATTTATTTCGCTTGGTAAGCGAAAACTAGAAGAACCACAGCTTTCAAACAAAAAACAAAAAGTAGAAATAAATGCTTTTCTGTGCCCAATATTATATCAAAAGATGAAAGATCCGGTTATCTGCTGTGATGGTCATACATATGAAAGAGAAGCAATAGAACAGTGGTTGAAGGACAATAATACAAGCCCTCTAACAAATGCAGTATTAAAGTCAAAGGACTTGATTCCTAATCTTGCTTTAAGAAAGGCTATAGATGAACTATCTTAAAATATATATTTTAATTCTTTTATTTTTTTGTGGAAAGTAAATTTTAAATGTTTATTTTTTCAAGTTTTTCTTCGCCTCGATTGTTTCCAATATGTTACTCGATATTTGGTCGTCGTTTGGGTTTATTTGACGCAGTCTGTCGTAATCAATGTCTGTCATGGATTCCATAAATAAAAGTGGCTTTAGATACTTAAAAAACGTGTTCAAAGACTTTTCTCCTTTTATCAATTCTGATTCATCATATAACTGTAATACATTTTTGCCAAACTCGGTCGGACAACTCATACAAAACCCACCTATAATACAATGTTTTACATCAACACCGCCAACCTTTTGAGTTAGAATATCGCCTATCGCACCACATGGTTTTTTTAAATCATTTGGATAGTTCAAACAGTTTTCATGATCATACCAGTGGCCACTATGTACTAAACTACCATTCAGCGTACAGAATTGATTTTGCATAGTTCAAAGCTAGTGTATAACGTTGTGTGCTAATAAATGTTTAATGATTCAGTTGCTCTCGCTTTCCGTTGCTTTTGCTTTCGCTTCCGTTGCTTTTGCTTTCGCTTTCAGTTTGCTTTCTACTTCCAGTTAATTTCAGTTCAGTTGCTTTCTGCCTTCGTGCAAGTATGTTGGTGTATGTGTAATATTATTATTATATTATTATATTATTATTTATTGTATTTTTGCAATATTTATACTACTCACTATAGTCTTACAAAAAAAATAATACTACTCACTATAGTCTTACAAAAAATAATACTACTCACTATAGTCTAACAAAAAAATAATACTACTCACTATGACACCGTGAACATTTAAGGTAAAACAAGTGGTGGTCATTCCCCTCTATTGCTTCTAGAAGTATACACAAAATAATATAGCATGGAAATAGCATTAATTTCAATATTTATTTGACGACAGCTCCCCCTTTTTTTTCTAACCACATTTTTTGTCACCTCGTTTTAAGGCTATTTAATACCATTTTAAAACACACACGGAAGCACATACACGCGCGCATACATACACATACATATGACCACAGTTTAGAAAACTATGTGCCGTGTGTTAAATCTAATTAGAGAAAGAACCAAAATACTTCGACTGCGATTACTGCAACGAGAGGAGAAAAAGGTCTTACAGCGTTTACGGCAACTAAATAAAAAACGAAAGAGGTTTGTACAACAACAACTAAAGGTTGTTCTAAAATGAGTGGCACAGTGGAACACCCAATTGATGTCGATGAGGATGAAAGTATCATTGAAGAACAAAATACTGCATATGAAAAGGCACTTGAACAAGATAAACTTCGTGAAAAGAAAAGAAAGCGAGAGGAAGAGAAACAAGAGGCAATAGAGCTGAGAAAGGAACTCTTTAAAAACAGAAAAGAACGCGCAGCATTTATTGCAAAAATTTGTGAAAACCGTAAACTTAATTCTGTACCAAAAAAGGCACGTACACAAACGACTCTGTAAGTTTGCGACAAACGAACACACTGTGTGGTGCTGCAGTACTGATTGCAACACTCTCTACGTTTTGCATCACACTAAGGTGCCGAAAATTAGTGTCGACCAGCTCGTGGTCAGGGAACTCCACCCTTACAAGCTGGTTAAGAATATCTGTAATATGCAAAACACATAGCACGCCAGACCTACAAGCTACTTCTTGTATTTTATCTGCTTTATGCATAGGGACATTATCAAAACTATTGCCAACCAAACCGACATGATACTCTTCTGAATCTACGAGCTCTAATATCGGTTCCTCTTCCGTGAACGGCAATGGAAACGCTAGCAGCTTGACACTTTCTAGTAAAGATAGTCTAGGTAGCCACTCATTGGCATATACGTTAAAGAAGAGCAAAGAAGTGTACTTTAAAATGTTTGTAGGATATTCATAAGTAAATATTTTATTTAAAAGATTAACATTTACAAGCTGTTCCGATGTATGTATATCGTAAGCTGCTTTAAAACCATTTCTAGTTAATATTTCAACGTCTTTTTCTAGAGACATGCTTTTGTTTTTTGGACTTATTCACAGCAATCTTCTGCAACAGCTTTCCACGGTTTGGCACACGCTTTGCTAGCTGTTTAGCGGTTGGCTTGGCACGTTTACGCTTTGCTTTTGGTCTTGCTCGTGTTGTTGGAAGTGTTTTCTTTCGCTTTGCTATTGCATTCGACGTTAATTGCAACTTTTCTTCAAGTATTTTCAAAGCTTTTTTCTTTAAATCTGCATTCTCTTTTACAGGTAGGTAGTCCTTCTCTATAGCCTTTTTGTAGGAACCTTCGTATTTTAAGAACCAGTTGCCGTCACTCACCCTTATGTAAAAGTCATCACCCTGCTTCTCAATACCGACACCGTAAAAGCATGAACCCTGCCCCAGCCACTTTCCATTCTTGTGCATCACGCAAGGGTATGGTTGAATGTATTGTGATCCAGACAACTGTGTAAACATTATTTCACTGCAAGGAGGTGCTTTAAGTTCAATTCGCTTTAAACCGTTTTCTGTTTTATAGTAATGTTTTAAGTTGTAAATGTTACGGATCTTGTAGCGGCGGTGCCAAAGACGCTCTAGTCCAACGTTGTTTGAAAGCAACATCGTTCAAAGGTTGTATGTACGTTTGTTGCAGGTGGTTGCACAGGTGGTTGCACAGGTGGTCGCACAGGTGGTTGCACAGGTGGTGCAGGTAGTTCGAATCTTACATCTATGTTATTACCTTATACTATTTACATGCTATTTCCATGCTATTTTATTTCGAAAATTTCCCTCCATTTTTTTTTGATACGTATCTTTCTACTTCAATATATTTATCCTCCAACATATATTTACCATATCTTACTGCATGCGCGCGCACACACACACATACACACGTAAGAAACTAGAAACAAAAGATGAAGCGCAAAACCTTTCAACCGCAACCGCAACTAGAAAAACGCAAAAAGCCTAGCATCGTTCGTTTAGCTTCGATGCCAAACATCGCAGCGGAGGAAGTACTGCAGCGAATGCGTGAAAAAGATGTGCCGTTGAAGCAAAATAAAAAGTTACAAGTGATAAAACGAACAGCAAACATATATAATTTATTTGCCCACTTATTCTCTCGTTTGGAGTGTGAAGATTATAGAGACGTAGATGACGCAGTTATTTTTTTTAAAGCAGACTACATGCTGGACAACGTGTTGCTTAAGTTAGAATGTGCTGACGTTGCCACAGTACAGCAATATTGTTGTGTTTGTTTCATTCTAACTTGGAAATTTGAACGTGTGGAAGAAGCGTCTTGTTATTTTGATGTGGCAGTTGTTTTAACAACATTCGATGAGTCGTTTGACGATGTAGGCGTGGATGAGTTGACAAATATATTAATCAGAAGAGAAGTACAAGCGTTAAATGCAGTGCAATATAGAGTGGAACAGGTTACAGCATACGACTTTTGTTTGGCATTGATGTGTACGAAAGGTTGCTTCTATGTTGGAGAATCAGAAATCTTGTTTAAGTATCAAATAAGACAAACGTTAGAGAAGTTTTTAAAATGCAATAGCAATACTCGATTAATGAAAGCGGAAAAAATTGCTCATTTACTTATATGGTTAGTAAGAAAAAACTATTTTTATCTACCGCCGAAACACAAGTTTAAAAACATGGAAGAGTTTTATAAAATGATAAAAGTTTAATCCATTACAAATTGTGTTGGTACATCGTTTAATAATTCAAAATTCTCGTCGACTCCCAATAAGTGTTGAATCGTTTGCATCGGTGAACACAATCCCATTCTATCTTCTTCATTTTGACGCTCACATTCATTCCAACACTCAATATCCTCTTTACTGAATGGATTTAACTCATCTTCCTTTTCTGCCACTTTAAAGCTTCCACCACGTGGTCTTGTGTTAACTGGAAGTATAGCACGCAGATAGCGAAAGCACAAATAATTTTTGTCGTAAAACCAAGAAATAGTTTTTGTAAACTGGAACTGGAAATTGACCGTCAACTCAAGATGAAAATCTGTTTCTACACTTACCAGAACATAACCTAAATCAATTTTTTTGTCTTTCTTCAGAGTTAAGTGTTTAGATTCAAAATGAGAATCTAAACTTTTGTTATTCATTGTAAACAAAACCGCCACATCGACATCTACCGTGCTTTTCAAATAAGCGTGAAATTTATCGTCTCTCCCATACTTTTCTTCAAAGTGTATTTCCAATTGATGGTTTCCAAAAAGGATAAATTCTACGTGGCTTGTGCCAAATTTATTGCTTGCAGCTGTTAAATTAATTAACCTACTCATTTTATAGTTGTGTTTCGGCGTATGTATGCAGTGTGTTTCGTATGCCTGGTGTAAGTGTTTCGTATGCCTGGTGTAAGTGTGTGTGTGGTACAGTGTCGTGTGTGTTGCGTCGTCGTCGTGTATGCAAGTGTGTAGTGGAGTACAATGTGGTGGTGTATGTAATGTTATTAGTGGTGTAGTGTAGAGATAGGTGAAATGTTGGGTGCTTTTGGGTGGATTTTTTGGCGGTAAAGATTGATTTTAAAAATAATGCTGTGTTCATAGTAGCAACCTTTTTGTTCATGAGAACAAAAAAACCTCGTGACGATATTTCCATTGTATTAATTTTCTGATTTGAGCGTGACTATATTTCCATGCTAGCAAAAAAATTTGGCCGCGCCTGCTATTCCCTGCTATATATTCCCATTTTATTATTAAAAAATAATCCTATAGTGTGTACATGCTATTTAATTCATCCTTCCAAGCAACAAAAAGATTACGCTATACTGTGTCATATTAATTTATTCGGGAATAAAAAGTCGCGTAGTGGTATTGCATGCTAATCTAAAGCGTTTGGATGTCTCTCCAAAACGAAGAGACACTTTTTACTGCTATTTCCCTGCTATTGATTCAGAAATATCACAACATCGATGTACTACAATAGTAAACAGTTGTAATACTTGCAATAATACTAACACCAATAATAATAATAATAAATACACCACACACACACTTGCATACATACACACGACGACGACGACGACGACGTACATCACATCGACATCCATATACAAATACAAATAAGAAAACAAATACAAATAAGAAAACAAATACAAATACGAAAACAATACAATGATTGCACAAGAAATCACCGCTTCGGAAAGACGTACACCAACTTCTATCACGGAGCTGCCTCGGGAATGCAGTAAAACAATTCAGAAAGACACGAGTATACGCGAAGCTAGCACAACCAAGCCACACGGAAGCACAAGCGCAAGCACAAGCACAACCAGCACAGCAACAAGCACAGCAACAAGCACAACAACAAGCACAGCAACAAGCACAGCAACAAGCACAGCTACAATCATCAGTGCAACTGTGAAAAAGGTTTTAGAGGAAGTGATAAGTCACGTCGAGGAATGCGTTCCAACAACGACAACAAGCACAACAAGCACAGGAAGCAGCACAGGAAGCAGCACAGGAAGCAGCACAGGAAGCACAGGAGGTATATCTGGTCAAACAAAATTTTGTTGCCTTTGCAGTAAGTCAACCAAAGCAAAGTTTGTTGGTCACATACAAAATCATACACTAGTTGGACCAGACAAGCAGAAGAAAAGGTTTGTATGTGAAGCGCACAAGGATTGGATGAAAAAACCACAACTGATTGAAAAAAAAATACAATCTTATACAAGACTACAGCTTGAATATTGGGGCTTTGAATTTATTGGAGCTGAGTCAAGGTATGCCGTAGGTTCTTCACAACTTGTAAAGGAAATGGTTGGTGACACAGAAGTTACAGACTTTGTTAAGTATTCCAAAACGGATTCAACCATTAAAACACTTCAATGGAATAACATACACTTTGTTATTGTTACGATCCCAGACAACACGAGTGGCTTTGATCCAAACCCAAAACGCAAGGGTTCTATGAGCAAATGGTTTGCAAGTGTCAAAACAATTGTTGAAGAAGCTGCGAAACTGGACCAGTTTGTTGAAGATGCTGCGAAACTGGACCACCAGTTTGTTGTGTTCTGTTCGTGGGCTAGATCAGGGCAACCATATAGAGCATGTTGTCGTGGCATTTTCTTAGCAAAGCTTACTGCTAAGCGAAATGAACAGAGCGTTTACAATAAATGGATTACTATGTTGGCAAATGAACGCATGCATTGGGATAATGAGTTAACACGGACATATATTGATGACATTGAAACTGCGGTGGAAGAAACGGATGCAACGGAGGAAGTTGAGCAAAACGAAAACACTGTGCAATATGAGGTTGTCAAATCAGATGACTTAAATGAAGATGATATGGAGGTTGAGCAAAACGAAAACGCTGTGCAATATGAGGTTGTCAAATCAGATGACGTAAATGAAGATGATATGGAGGTTGAGCAAAACGAAAACGCTGTGCAATATGAGGTTGTCAAATCAGATGACGTAAATGAAGGTGGAGATGAAGTTATGGCGTTATTGAACGACTTCATTGGCCACGATCCATGCGACGGTTGTGCAAGCAATGAAGAAAATCAACTTGGACATACCTGTAATCAGAAAGAAATGAATGAAATGGTTATCGAAGATGACCCAGAGTATGGACAAAATGAAGAAATTGTAGCAGACGATATGGTAAATCAAGTTAAAGCCGCTACAAGCATCCAACGAATATTTCGTGGTTATCGGATTCGAAAAAATTTATCAGTTTTGTATGGGTTAGATTACATGGCCAATTATACAAAATATTCTATAACCTATGATATATTTATAATGGGAGATATGGAGCCAGATATATATTCTTATACTAAAAAAGTAAACACTTATCAATCTGTAAGAACTATTCAAAAGTTTTGGCGTCGTAAATTGCATGGTTTGGTTGAAGCCGCTACAAGCATCCAACGAATATTTCGTGGTTATGTAAGTCGAAAAACTTTATCAATGGATGAAGCAAAGGATGAAGCAGCTACAAGCATCCAACGAATATTTCGTGGTTATCGGATTCGAAAAACTTTATCAATGGATGAAGCAAAGGATGAAGCACTGTCTGGAAAAAAACGTAAACGTGAAGATGGAGATAACGCTAAAACACGTATGAAGCTAGATGAAAACCATGCTACAATCATCCAACGAATTTTTCGTGGATATTGGAGTCGAAAAACTTTATCAATGAATGAAGCAGAGCTGCCTGGAAAAAAACGTAAACGCCAAGATGGAGATAACGCTAAAAAACGTATGAAGCTAGATGAAAATGCTGCTACAAACATCCAACGAATCTTCGCATATCTATTAAAAAAACAAAAAGATATACTTTGGGACAAAGACTTAAAACATATATAAGAGGACGAAAATGTTGTTGCAAATCTTAAAAATTTAAATCAATATATTAAACACATGTAGTTGCCATGAAAAAAAGAGTTGTTAATGAAGGGTCGATTAAAATATTTTAACAGTTTATTGAATATTCGTTTACGGTATCGTCTTAACTTTATTTTAAGGTAGCATTTTAGATCATTTTAAGGGAGGTGTTTAAGGTATATTTTAAGGGAGGTTTTTAAGGTAGCATTTAAGGGAGGTTTTTAAGGTAGGTTTTAAGGTCGGTTTTTAAGGTCGCTTTTTAAGGTCGGTTTTAATATGTTTTAAGATATAATATATTTTAAGTTTAAATACACACTTCTTAAACAAAAAAAGGTTTGCTTGTATCACACGTTGGATTCATTTTCGTTTTTTAAACCTTTCATATTGATGTGATAGAAAATCCAACGTTTCCTTATCAAAGCTTGCCAGTTTTGACAAATAGTCATTTATCGTTTTTGATTCGTCCCATAAAAAGTGGTCAAAGTCCATAATTTCTTTCTTATGAATTTGTTTCCTCCACATCTTTCGAGCTATGTCTTGCATAGATGCTCGAATACTTTGAAACACATGAGGTAACATGCGTTTAACAATTTCACGAGCAACAACTATGTTTGTCCTGTTAACAACATTGAACAATGCATCATCCACACGATAAATAATCGATTGTTGTAAATTTGCTAATTTAATTACTCTACGATGTTTGCGTCGTTTCAAATGATACGTCATTATTTTTCCCATACTATGAGTTTGTAGTATTTTGAATCGCGATGTAATAAACTTTATTCTTGCTGTTTTCTCAGTCAACATGCGAGATGTTGTTTGACGTATTGATTTTACGAGAACACGTCTGTATATCATTTTGCAATCGACCCAAGAAGAAGCCCGGTTGAAATATTGCACTTTAATATCAAAATGAACATTTTGCTCTACAGGAATAATATACCTCGTTCTACTGCCAGCACGTAATTCGATTTCCTTTGCAAAGGTTTTCGTTGACTCTCTACTTGTAATACACCAACGATATCTCCCTCCTGTTGGCGTGTAAAGTTGAAAAGATAGACGCGCAAGTTTTCGTACCCATAAATCATTCCTTTCCTTATCGTAATTAACAATTAACTTTGTATCAAATACACTCTTTTTTTTCGTATGTCTTCTTTCTCGTGATAATTCAACCTTTGGTCTTAATTCGTTTGCCGCTGCGGCTGCCGCTGCGTCTGCAAGTAAATGTAAACAATTGCTGTCATCATTAGTAGTTTTGCTGCTCATTGTTCTTGTTTTGTTTTGTTTTGTTTTGTTTTGTTTCTTCTTTATATTTGTGTAGACGTGTCAGTTGTTGTGTAGGTATGTATGTCGTTTGTGCGTGTGTGTGAGCGTGCGTGTGTGTGTGCGTGTATATGTATTATTATTAGTTATTACAGTATTTATTACAATATTTTATTTGGACGCGTCGGTAGCATAGAAATAGCATAGAAATAGCATTAAAATATTTTTGTTTGAGGCAACAAAAAAAATAAATGTAGTTTTAATAATGGCTCGTTATATTATGACTTTATTTCAATTATTTTGGACGCGAAAATTAGTATAGAGATAGCATTAAAAATATTTTTGTTTGAATCAGCAAAAAATATATTTGGAGCATAATATAGTATAGCATGGGTATAGCATTACAATAAGGAACTCGGATGAAAAATGGGTTGATAAACTTAATATTTAAAAAAATAGTTAAGGAAAATAAAAAGGAACGGTTACTACCTTAAAACTATCTTAAAAACTATCTTAAATAAACTTAATATTAAGAATCTTTTTATTATTAGTATTATTAGTATGACTTTATGATTTTACGACTTTATGATTTATCGTGATTTATTGTGATTTATTGTGATTTATTGTGATTTATTGTGATTTATTGTGATTTATTGTGTGTGTGTAATTTAATACATAAAAGCTTGGCAGCATTGTGTAGCAAAATCCTCTTCTACATTTCTACGAAACTCTGATGCACGCACTGCTGCCATTTTCGCTATTTCCTCCATCGATTTCTTCTCAACTCTTGTATCGCCATCTTTCTTTTTACCAACAATAAGAGTTGTAGCTTTCACAGATGCTTCATCCTCTTTTTTCCTCTCCAACTTCATTTGAACATCACGCGACAACTGCGATAGAGTAGGCCAACCTTCTATAGTTTTAGCTGATTGAACAATTTTAGTATGGGAGTAGATATCATCCCAGTTGGTTAGTATATTACCAAAATCTTCCTTATCATCTGGTGTTAATATTTTCCATTTTGTAACCGCACCGTCACCATTTTGAGTTACACCAAAACGAAGTTTTGCTGCAGTTGCACGTTCCAATACAGTTGCCCACTTTTTAGCCTTCTTCGCTTTCTTTTGTAAACGTTGCCCTTCTTGATTGTCGCATTTGCGTTTCAATGATACCGGTTTCTTACTGACTATAAGAGAACACCCATCCAGCCTATCCCACTCGATATCCATTTCGTACTTTTTCATAAGCGTCTTTAATTCCCCATTAAATTCATTATTATAATCATCGTATAGTTTTGCACAGTCACCACCATCACAATTATCATTTTCGTGCCAAATGAACAATACGACTTTCTCACTTTGTTGCAATATCTGCGCAAAACGACTCTTTTCTGGATCTTCATTATCTCTTCTTGAAATAACACCTTTTGGAAGCAAAGCTCTTAATTCATTTTCAAACAACACAGTAACCGCACCGTCACCATTTTGAGTTACACCTTCCGTTTGTAAACGTTGCCCTTCTTGATTTTCGCGTTTGCGTTTCAATGATGTAGTATCTTCCTTAGCATCTTGATTCTTCCCAATTAGCTTAGTTGCCTTCCTCTTTAAGAACTCTTGTATGACCGCTTGATTTTTATCATATCTAATCATTGGTTCATCATCACCAATAAGTCTATGTTTAATACCTGCTGTATCGCACAAATATTTAAGCTCCTCCATGTCCGACGTTGGGTCGTCCATTGGACAAAAGTCACCATCAAACTTTGGCTGACCACCATGCCAATTGTACAGCTGCTCCAGTACCTCTTCAAGTCGCTCGTCAAGTTGTGCTTGCTCGACTTCAACACTTTTATGCTCCGCTGTTGGTTTCATATTTGTTTGTTTGTTTGTTTGTTTGTTTGTTCGTGTGTTTGTTTGCGTATGTGTAGGTGTGTGTATGCTGTAGGTGTGTGGTGTATGCTGTAGGTGTGTGTGTTAGTGTGTTAGTGTGTTGGTGTGTTAGTGTCCGTGTAGTTTAGTATTTTATTTTATTATACATACTAAGCAAAAATATATAATAGATCTAGTGATTATAGCATGGTCACAGCAGCAACAAAAAATGCTCTTAAGACGATTTTTCTATTACAATGCTGTGTCATGTTAAAATCAAAAAAAGTTTATTTGAGCCATTGCATCAAAAATTATGCACAGATGTCATTATAAAATCTGAAACTCCTGCAACTATCATAACACAGCATTAAAGCTAATTTTCCTATTTTACAATCACGCACCACGTACCACACCCCTACACACCTACAGCATACACCACACACCTACACATACACCACACACCTACAGCATATACACTCGTACACCACACGCATACACCACCTACAGCATACACACGCATACATACATACATACATACAAATACGAAAGCAAAAAAGAAACAAAGAAACATGGCAAGAACGAAATTAAATACAACAAAAGTATCAAGTAATAAAGTTTTAGGAAGTAAACCTGAACAACAAGAACTGTCTCTAGCAATTCAACTCGACGATGCGAAAAGAAATATTAATAAGATTAATACCATGGTTCAATGCTTTGAAGTTCAATGTCAGAATCTTCATATTAAAAGGCTAAAGAGTGAATACATACGACGAATCGAAAACTTGGAGAGAAGCATACAAAGCACAAAAGTTTAAGAATACATTTCCGAAACAACATTTCCGAAAGACTTGAGCTTTGCTAGTAAGCTGTGGTCCGCGCATGGCAGGCATTTCCAATAGTAAGCTGTGGTCCACGCATAGGACGCATTTCCAATAGTAAGCTGTGGTCCCCGCATAGGACGCATTTCCGATAGTGAGCTGTGTTAGGTAGGTGAGCATCGCAGCGCGGCACATTTCCACTTAGACGTTTCATGTTCTTTTTGTAGTACTGCTAATGTCTCCGGTACCCCCCGGACCCATAAATATTAACAGGTACCTTAATAATATTTTTTTATTATGTATTATACCAACCCTAAACGTGACCCTAACCCCAAACCTAACCCTAACCAAACCCTACTTGCTAAGCTACTATCTGTGCTCCTATCAAAACCCTACCCCTAGCTGTAGTCCCTAGACTACTACCTAAGCTACCTATCATAACCCTAACCCTATACTTGCTAAGCTACCATCTGTGCTACCTATCACAACCCTAACTAAGTACGATAATATGTAGTCTAAGGTCCTATGCTCCTATCACAACTCGAACCCTAGCTAGGTTATATGTGTGACTTAGGGTTACGTGGGCCTAGCACATAGCGTAGTCTAACTAGCCTAGCACACTAGCATAGGACCCAGCTTAGTAGTCTAACACATACAATTAGGGTTAGGGTTAGGGTTAGGGGGTCACATTTTAGGGTTAGTATGAAAAAAATATTATTAAGGTACCTCTACTTATAGTACAAGAGCTGGTAGTCTCACTGACATTAACAGTGCTATCAAAACATGTGAACCATTCAAGTGGAAATCTATGGCCCCCATGCTCCGATCCATGCTGACTATTATAACAGATTACTATGGTAGTAGCATAAATGGAAATGTGAGTAGGAGGCCGCGCTCCGATCCATGCTACTATTACAACTGAATAGCATGCCAGTAGCATAAATGGAAATGTGAGTGAGGTGCCGCGCTACCATCTAGGCTCGGATAGCATGGAATAGCATGGATGGAATAGCATAGGAGTAGTATGGATGGATAGCATGGGGATAGCATAGGAATAGTATGGATGGAATAGCATAGGAGTAGTATGGATGGATAGCATGGGAATAGCATAGGAGTAGTATGGATGGATAGCATCGAATATGTGATAGATAATAACGAAATACTATTGGAAAACTATACAAATATACAATATATAATAAGGAAAACCATATATAAAGTGTGTTAACATGAATTTTAGTTTCATACATTTATGCATTGTGAATGAATTTCTTTATGATGAAACTGTTGCGCTTTCGACGCTGTGCTTCCGTGCCGTGCTGCTTGCTGTGCCTTCTGTGCTTTGACGCTTATCGCTCTCCACGGATACGACGTGCCAATTGAATGTCTTTTGGCATGATCGTGACACGTTTTGCGTGGATGGCACACAAGTTGGTGTCTTCGAACAAGCCAACAAGGTATGCTTCCGAGGCATCTTGTAATGACAACAGAGCAGTAGTTGTAAAACGTATGTCCGTTCGTCTTTCTTGAGCGATTTCACGAACCAAACGTTGGAATGGAAGTTTAGGGATTAATAAATCAGTACTTTTTTGGTATTTGCGGATTTCACGTAGTGCAACAGTGCCTGGGCGGTATCTGTGTGGCTTTTTGACACCATCAATTCCTGGCGCAGACTTACGCGCAACTTTCTGCGCCAATTGTTTTCTTGGGGCTTTACCGCCAGTGCTTTTGCGTGCAGTTTGTTTTGTACGTGCCATCTTCTTTGTTTGTTTGTAGTTTTGTAGTTTTATGCAAATGTTTAAATAGTTCTTTGTATGTGTGTAGGTGTATGCGACTCTAGTGTGTAGTCGTGTAGGAGTGTCGATGTAGTCGTGTATGCGTGTAGGAGTATGCGTAGTGTGTAATAATATTATTAAAAGGGTCCATTGTCTTACTGTCCTCCTGTTAGATGCTGTGTCAGCCTAAATAAAATGGCATAATTGAGTACGAAAATTTCATGGGGGTTTCATTTTTTTAGAATGACCTCTTTGTTTATATAATACTATTTCTATGCTAATCTGTGCATAATTTTAATTCTGTGCAATGGCCTCCATAAACTTCGAACTAAAAGTAAAATTATATTTACATTTTTAATGCTGTGTCCCTGCTATAATCACTAGATCTATAGTATTATATATTTTTGCTTGTATAATAAAATAAAATACTCACACTAACACACTACACATACTCCTACACACATACGCATATACACCTACACACACACTCGCACACACACTTACGCACACACACTTACGCATACACACTTACGCATACACAGAAGCAAACAAACAAACAAACAAACAAACAAACAAACAAACAAACAAAGAAGATGGCAACATGTACGAAAGAATACAATAAGTTGGAGGAGATACAGTGTCAAGCAGCAGAATTGAGCAATAAGATGAAGCATTTAAAAGAAAAAGTATGTGAACATAGGGAGCGTAAACGCAAACAATTTGAAGAAGAGATTCAAGGGTATGAGGAAGATATAAAAAAGAAACAGAGTAAGTTGCATCACGTGAACATGCAGTTAGAAGAGCTTGAGCAAACGCAAGGTGCTAAGAATGCTCAATATGTCACAAAGGAAGATGTGGACAAATATAACAGCATTCCGATTGAAGATCGTGTAAATGTTTTAAATCCAAGAGGAAGGGCCCCATCCACCAGTCACACATATGATTACACGAAGCAAGCGTGGGTTAACTATCGAAAGGCAGGAATAATGAAAGACGGAAGGGAACGTGCTAAACAAGAGCAACAGAAAAAAGATCAAACAAAAAGAAGTGCACCTAATGTGAAAGAGCCATTGACAGGACTTGCATTGTGGGAAAAACTAAAACTTGTTGAACAAAAACTTTCTCTACTGGAAACTTGGGAAGTGGAAGAAGCGAGAATCGACACATTGAATGTCCTTTGGCCGACCTTATCCCAAATAAAAAGAGATGAGTTAAAGACACTTTTTGTTGGTGAGGAAAAACACTGGCAGCTGTTACCACCGTTCAATGCTATGAATCCTGAATGGGGTAAGAATAAGTTTCTTCAATTAGTAAACTCTTTATGGCATGATTCCAAGCTTATACATACAACTGTGTTTGACAACAAAGAAACGTTAATATGGGTGTTATTGGGAGCGCCAGAACAGGGAAATGTTTCTATGAGAATCTTTACATCAAAAAAATTACTAAGAGACATAGAGGAAAGAACAGATGTATTATTGGAAAAGAAGCAATATGCAAAGGGTACTGGCAGTGAGGAAAGCGATGATGAGGAACAGGAGGACGAGAAAATGACTGAGGCAAATAAGAAAAAAGAGGATGAAGCGGACGTTGCCGAGCTTCACACTTACACTATTAAATTTGTGGACAAGTTGCAGTATCATAACAAAATCGACTGGGTGTATTGCCATTGTCTTGAAGGCTCTGAGTGGTTTTGTCTTGAAGGCTCTGAGTGGTTCTCCTACCCTAGTTCAAATAACAATGAGCTTACAGTAATGAAGCCAAATGATAAAGCGTTCCAGGAGTATGTCGAAAAATTATCAAACGATATTGAGGAGGCATACGAGTTGCCCATTACTGTAGATTTACGCGCTGTACTATTAGCTTTAGGGGAGTCTCCGGAGGAATCGGATCCTTATCACCTTGAAGAGAAATACCCTGAATATTTGAGTAATACATCGGTAACAGTGAAACATGCAATAAATGGTAAAGCAGCTGCTATTGAGCTTAAAGATCACCTCCATTAGGAGGAATCACAATAAATCATAAAGTCATAAAATCATAAAGTCATAAAATCATAAAATCATAAAGTCATAAAATCATAAAGTCATAAAGTCATACTAATAATACTAATAATAAGGTTTAAAAACGAGGAACTGTGGTAGTTTTACTTTTTTAAAAAGAAGGGAGTTTTATTTTTTTTATTTTTTTTATCATGACCTCCTATTTCACACTATATTTCTATACTATTTTGTGCATAATTTTTAGGATTATTCTTATTTTCGGTGCTGTGTCCATGCTATTACAACAAAAGCTTCTTTTCAATATCAATACTACTGTATTACTAATGCAATGCTAAGCTGCGACGCCAAGCTCCGATTATAATATTACTACGCAGACACATACATACACACACGACGACACACACACATAAACGCAGACACACACATAAACGCATACACACACATAAACGCATACACATACCTACGCATACGCAGACACACACTACACACATACATAAGCAAAAACAAAAAGAAACTACGATGGCAAACAATATAACGCGATGTCCGTGGGAGAAACAAGTGGAAGGTACAAAGGAGGAGTACCATGATTTTAGCGATCACGCTACGTGTGCAAAGCTTGATGCAATGGCGCGGAAAATGAAGAAAATGCAAGAGGTGCAACAGAGGCGACAAGAAAAAAGGGAAAGGAAGCAAAAGCAGGAGCTGGAAGAGGGTGAACGTGCTAAAAAACAAGCAAAAGAAGCCGTAAAGCAGTTTATTCAATCATCTCAATTGGAACCACAGGACAAGATGCTTCACGAGAAAAGAAATAAATTATCCCTGTCTGCTCAGCATTACTTTGATAAGTATATCGATTTCGTACGAGAGGAGAAAGAGCGTAGAGAGCAACAAATAATGGATATTGAAACAGAGATTGTGGAAGCTGTGAAAGCATATCACATGGAAGTAGACAATACTATTGTAGACTTATTTGACGAGAAAAAAGCATTATTAATAAAACACTTTCCCTGAAACATCACATAATATAATAATATCCAAAAACGAAGCTTTTTTTAGGAGTTTAAAAAAAGGGGGAGCAGCAGTTTCATTTTTTTAAAATAAACTACTCCGTATATTATTTCTAATGCTATTTCTATGCTAAGGTATAACTTGTATGCAATGGCCTAATAAACTTCTAGCTTAGCATGGACACAGCACTAGAGATTAAAATTATATTACATTTTTAATGCTGTGTCCCTATTATATAATATTGCCAAGCTCCGACGCCATACATACCATTATATAATTATCACGACTATACACAGACACACGCGTATCACACGTTCACACGACACACTCGCACACACACTTACGCACACAAAAGCAAACAAACATTTACAAACAAACAAACAAACAAATAAACATTTACAAACAAACAAACAAACAAACATTGAACGATGGCCTCAACTACTATTGTGAAATTGCCTAATGCATCATCAACTAAAGTTCTACTGTATGACATAAGATATAAAAATGAAGAGGAAGACGAATTAATAAAGCAACCGAGTAATGGTAATGAAATGCCTGTTCATTTTTATAAGGAGCTGGAAGGTAAAATTAAAATAATGTCAGGAGCTGACAATAAAACGTTTGAATGGATTTTTTACAAATTAAACGATGAAGGGAATGAGATTATTGAATATAAGTTTCCAACGGATACTGGTATACTAATCAAATATGATCCTAATGAAAGTTTTGAAAATGAAAGTTTTGAAATGGTTGCTGCGTTTCCAAAACATGATCGCCAATATCATTACAAATTCAGTTTATTTCAAAAAGAGACGGGGAGCAACGAATGGGTTGGATGCAACTGTAGTTATCAGTTTCAAACTGTTTCAGTTGGAACAATAACAGAAACAAAAGAAGCAAAGAATATTCATTTTAAATATAGAAAGAATATTTGGAATCCTAAGAAACGCAAACAGGATAGCGGGAGCAACAATAATGTCAATAAAAAAGTGAAGCATGACAATAATAATAACTTGGAAGATTTGATTGAAGCTGTATCGGAAAAGGAGGATGAAGCAATGAAATTAAAGTTAGATGCATTGGGGTCCCTGTGGGAAGACAAAAGTCGTAAAGACAAGGAGTTTTGCGATTGGCTAGAGGCGCATCGAAAAATGTTCCTGTATCAGAATGAAAATGCTGTAATGTGCAGCGTGGTGGAAGTCGATGGTGAAACATTTCCTGCAACATTGAGATTGGAACTTGGAGACAGGAAACCAATTCACTTTCCTCCGCCGTGTTCGGGAAGCCAACTTGATCGTTTTATCAACAATCAAGCGTGCTGGGGGGCATTATATGATCCTTCTGTTTGGATGCTAGCACAGACAGCAAAAGGTTTATACATAAGGCAAAGGACAATGATAGTGGAGGTGCGTCCTGATTTTTATGAAATGAAATGTTTTGCGCCAAGATTAGGTGTTGACTATATATTCGACACAATACTTCGTGCACAAGAGCATATGTTGCATTATGCGAAAGCAGCGAAATGGGACTCGGAGTTTATATGCAAATACAAAAACGAATCTCCAAAAGGAACACCATTGGTATGTGCGTGTCAAAAAGGTCGCGTGGAGGATGTGGAAGCTATGATTCGTGGTGCACGTGCAGCTGGGATGGATGTCACCGCAATGGTGAGTGAAGTAGGTGCAGATAGTGGTGGTAATACTAGGACACCATTAATGGCAGCTGCATGGAATGAACATAGTACTATCATTGAGATACTACTCCAGTGCAAGGTTAGTACTGCTACGACTGATGAGGATGGATGGAACGCTCTACACTACGCAGCACGTAATAAAACAACCACCACCATTGTAAGACTTCTTCTAAACAACATGAAACTGGAAGATATCAATCACAAGACTACTGAATATGGAAACACTCCCTTGGATCGCTGCTATGGATATGATCGCAGCAGTCGTATACGACAAGAACTAATCAAGTTGATTCGCGAAAAAGGAGGAAAAACGAGCGAGTGAATTATAAGAGAAAAGTATAAAATTACAAAAAATCATAAAATCATATAATTATTTTCAAAACGAGGAACGTTATTACTACTATATTAAAAAAATGGGGGGCCTCTCTGGGAGTTTCAATTTTTTGCAATGATAAACTTGTGCTTCTATTACCATAGACACAGCACTATGAAAGTAAAATGAACTCCTGCATTTTTTTACAATGCTATTACTATGCTATTTTGTGCAGAAGTTTTAGAAATAGTTTAATATTTTTTTACGTGCTGTGTCCCTGCTATTATTATAACATAAACACCTACTTTTAATATCACTATATCCATAATATAATATTGCAAAGCTCCGAGTATAGCTACTATTATAATATTATTACTACATAGACACACACACACACACCTCAACATACGACACACCTCGACACGCATATATATGCAAACGAAACAAACGAAACAAATAAACAATCAAACAAACAAACAAGCAAACAAACAAGCAAACAAACAACAAAGCAAACAAGCAAACAAGTAAAAGTATTTAAATAAAATGGCAGATACTACCACAGCAACGAAGAATTCAGCGTCGAAGACAGAGCCAAAATTTAAATTTGGTGAATTAGTTCAATGGCAACCTATCGGAGGCGATGAATGGTATCATGGAGTCGTAATCAAAGCTGAGTGGCAAGAAAAAGAGTATTCCTACACGATTTATCACGATTACTGTTTCATGACAAAGTTGGAAACGCAACGTGGTAGCACATATGACGATGCTTATTATCATATTGTGACTGAATCCATGGTGACCCTGAAGAAAGAATCAGTATCGGGATATCTTGAGCATCCAGTTGATCCACCAAGAAAAGATTGGCCTGATAGTGAAAGCGAAGCAGATGAGGATACATCAGTTACTATTGAACCCAAAGCCAAGCCAGTTGGATCAAAAAGAAAAGCAACAGGTGAGCAAGCTGCGCAAAAGAAGGTGAAAACGCATAAATATAAACAGGATGATAGATCACGTAAATGGCACTGTATGCCTAAAGTAGAAGTATTGGAGCCAAAGAAAAATTTTGATAAGTATGGACCTCACTGTCTCAACGAAAAGTATTATGCGAAAGCTGTATCAGAGAAGGAATTGAAAGTGATAGATGTATCAGGTATGGATGAACACTTACAAACGTTATCATTGGCATTAGATAAAGGTGCAATCACTGACGTTGCTTTAAGTGGTACTGATTTATTGGTTGGTATAAGTCGCGGTGGAGATTTTGAAGCTACACATGACGTGAAATTATACGATTTGACATATCGTAATAATCCGCACATTATTTGGAAGCAACAGGAGCAACGAAAGTGGCAATTTGGACCAGTGCTAGATTTTGGCTTCTGTAACTACGGCGATTCTGTAGCCAAGCCTTACATCTTATGTAAGAAGAAGCTGGTTTTCCCCATATTAAGTCATAGTTTTGATTTTGGTGAATTAGAAGCTGGACCAGAGGTATTGATTGCACCTGACAGATTAAGAGTTTATAATTTGAAGAAAGGTGAAACATACTACACGCGTAGCTTTGACGATAAAACATACCCCCCTGTATATTCTGACAAAAAGCAGGTTGGGTTAGGGTTAGGTGCTTATGCATGTATCGACAAATCTGGGCGCTATGCTGTCTTATCACTTCCATATACCGGTCAATATTATATTATGGATCTACAAACAGAACGTAATATTGGCCACATAGGTTTTGCAGCTACCTTTATTGCGAAGAACGAGGATGGCTTCTTTGTTCTATGTGATACTGGCGACTGTTATCAGATGATTGGAAAAAAAGATTATTATAGCACCCATGTACGTATGAAACGTGTAGACCATATGGCAGTCTATGATCTTGGTGGCAGAGTGAAATGCATGAAAATGCTTAAAGATGGAAAGTTACAGACATTCTCGTTTCCTGAGGCATAAATAGTATGATGTAAAAGGCACAAGTATAAACTCATAATCACGAATCACAATAAATCACAATAAATCATAATATCATAATATCATAAAATCACAATAAATCATAATAAATCGTAATAAATCATAATAAATCATAATATCATACTAATTAACAATAAAATAAAATAATAATAAAATAAAATAATAATAAATATATAACTTACTTATATTTTTTAATACCTTAATATAGAAATTTGAGGTATCTTCTAGACTTCAAAAAAAGAAGGGGGGGAGACTAGCAGGTGGTTGTCCAATATGTAAACATTCTATGTAATTAGCATAGAAATAGCGTTGTAAAAATAAAAAACTACAATATTTTTAATATTTTCCTATACATTTTTAATGCTGTGTCCCCGCTATTGTTTATAACAACTAAATTTTATTTTTGCTATGTTATAGCAATGATATTATTTTCCTAAGCTGCACGCTATGCTAGCTATTAAAGCTTCACACGCATAGACGCACACACCTGCATACACTTACATACAACAAAGAACTTAAAACCAAACAAAACAGAAACAAATACAAACACAAACACAAACAAAATAAAATGAATCCAGAACCCAAGTTAGATGACGATATGTTAAATGATGTAGTCGCAATGGCTGAGGACGGAGATTCTTTTGACGATGCGACTTGCCTATATAATTTAGAAACGTATTCGCAAGAGTGGGAATTTCTAATGAAAGAAGGGCAAGTACCAGAGTCATGGCGGGAGGTAGAAGAGCATAGTGACGAGGAGGTGAGTGATGAAGGTTCTGCATACGAAGAAGAAGAAAGCAGTTCAGAGGATGACGATGATGAATACGACGACGTTGTTGAAGAAGAAAAGGAAGAGTATGAACCAGAGGATGATGATTTACCACCAGTAAATACAGAAGAAAAAGAAACATTTCAAAAGGGATTAGATATTTTTAAATCAGTTACAGGTATAGCTACATTTTATCCTTTGTTTATCAAGGCCGTACGCGATGGCAGCTGCAGGAATGATTTAGAAAAGAAATATTTGGAAAGCGGTCAGTATATTCCACCTGAATTTCTAAATATCCTGATATTATTTATGGCTCCGTCAATAGACATCGACCTAAACGAGGACGTTTGGTTGCTTATATTGGAGTATGTGGAACACGATGCGAACAGGTTGTACGCAGATGTATTGAAGCCAGAAGTTGGAAAGGAGGATAACGGTGAGTCAAAATTTATGATGTTTCGCAGAGGTGTTATTTTTTACACAACGTTCAAAAAGGATGACAACATTTATTTTAGTGGTTACCAGTTTGATAAAAGTGTAACGTCTAAGAGCGTAATGTTACCGCTCAGCTATGGCATTCCAAAGGACATTAGTGATGCCTTCGAGTTGAAACAACAAATGCTACAAAACGACTGGACCAAATTGATGCCAAAGTGTGACGAGGCAGTAAAGGAAATAATACGTTCCACACCGCGTGTGGTGCAGCTATTCATTATGATGATTATGTTTGGGAAGCTAAAGGACAACAAAGCAATGAAGTTGTTAGAGAGTTTGGAGACATCCAGTATACCAACGATGAGTTTTCTTGCATTAGTGGGACATCTATTGCATGAATATTGTTATCGTGAGGTAAAAAAACATATTCCACGTGGAGTACGACGATCCGAGATTGATATTCAATTTGGTCCAAAACGACGCACGAAACGTGAACAGATACGAGTGACTTTACAGTTACTCAATGGGAAAAAGGTTGGTTTTAATATGTGGCCAAAGCATATTTCTATGGACTTTAACGAGATCATGCGGGTTATGCGAAAGGATATACTTAGCTTAAATGTCATGTCGAGGACGCAGCTGGACGATTTACTCCCTTTTAAGGATGATGCTTTTGACTGGCCGTCATTTAAGTTTGGGTTTTACGACCGACATTGCGATTATTCTCGTTACAATAAATTACAAGTATCCTTGAAAAAAAACCAAGGCCTTTGGTTGAGAATCGTGGAGGTTCCGAAAGGAAGTTTATTGTTATGCCATTATAAAGGTTGGAAAGATCCTTGCAGCAGACTTGATTTGCCACGTCATCCGCAGGAGAGTTGCGTACATGAGATAGTTCCGGAAAGGTTTCACCCTGGGTTGACAGAGGAGTTGTTGAACTTGCGTATGTACGAGTTACCTAAACAAGGCTATACGTTTTGCTTAGACTTTCCAGAAAGAAAACTGCGCTGTTTTGTCGATGGTATTCGTGAAGTAGTAGTTACACCGCAGCAGTTTAAAGATAATATTCGGCAGATTGCTCTAGATACATTGCAACATTTTAATGCTGATGGTAACTTTGTTTATCTTTCAAACAGCATGGATTATCGCATCCGTCTGACGATTGTGATTTTACGTATGTATTTGCAACAAGATGGTGGACTAGCGAGAAAATCAGATCGGTATAAATTAAATCAAATGTTGTATAGGTCGATGTTAAAGTTTATAGATAATTTTAACGATAAAAACGTGTACGAAGATGTCCATGTGTCTATGAACCCTGACTCGCCACATTTGCCAGATATGTTACCGGCAGCATTAAACAAGATGATTCAAATACAAATTGATGGTCCCCATTTCGATGATGTCGTTGGTACTCCATTTCAATATATGGCATATCATGTTGATGAAGTATTTCACAACAACGCCACTGTTGCTTATTGCGACAAAACGCGGAGGATTCCAACCTTTGACGCAGAATACAGGTTTTACACGGTGCCGAAGTACAAACGCTTTTGTTTGTTAGGAAAAACCAAATTGAATAAAATTGGTTGGTTAAATCAAAATCAAAACGTAAAAGAGGAGGACGAGTATGCTGGCAAAACCGTTTCATTTGCAATTGAAGATGGCAAGCCGAAGGTCAATGGAAAAAGAGTATCGTCTTGGGCACAGTTCATACGCTGCTTGCGATTTATGAAAGCAAAAAAGAGTGTGCCGGTAATACATGGTCGTGTTTATAATGAGGATTATTTACAAAAGCCTTTTAATCCTGTCTATTGGATAAACGGTGAAGATATCATGGTAAAGGGTATGGCTTTAGATAAGTTTTCTAAGTTATTGAGAAAGCGACCACGTTATTTGGACGAATGGAAATCGAAAGTTTTGAATGCCATTATAAGAATCCAATCATTAGTACGCGGTTGGCACGTGAGAAAAGACTCTATTTTACAAAAACCTTAATCCCAACGAGGAAGGTCCTCACTTTGTTCTTTTAAAAAAGGGGGGACCGTGAAATGAGGTGCATAAACTTTTAAACAAATAACATAGAGATAACATTGTGAAAAAAAAGTTTTTTTGCTTACATTTTTTTAATGCTGTGTCCCCGCTATTTTTATAAGAAGTAGTTTTTATTTTCGCTCCATGTTATTTCTATAGTAATTAGCACCCTATGCTAGTTTATTTTCACCATGTTATATCTATAGTAATTAGCACCCTACTGCACATACGTATACACACGACACGTATACATACACATCAACGACGACACACAGTAACGACTAACAACATATAGCAACACGGAAACAACACAACCTACGTACAAGACATACAACAAAACACAAATACAAAACAGAATGAATGTATCAGTGATTCCTCCACGCCAGCCAGGTCAAATGGCAGATGGAAGATTTGTTATGGATCTTTTTAATTCGGAGCAACGAGCAAATATTGAACGCTTGGTACAAGACAATCGTGCAAATGCAGAGAGCGAAGCGAGAAAACACGGTGCAACGGATGAAGAGATAAACAATTTATCTAGCGATGAGTTGTTTGGTTGGATTGCAGCGAAAAAACAAGAGGCTCGTCGCTTTCTTGGCAGTGATGCGGATAGCAGTGACGACGACACGGAACTTCCGACAAACAGGCAAATAGCTGCAAAGAAGGCTGAGGAAGCTGCAAAGAAAAAGGCCGAAGAAGCTGCAAAGAAAAAGGCCGAGGAAGATGCAACGAGAAGGGAAGGGCTGCAAAGTCTGTTGGGAAAACGGAAAGCACCAGAACAAGAACTAGCAGAACCAGAGCCAGTAGTGCAAAATTTGGCGCAGTCAAAGGAAGCAAGGAAGGCTGAAGAAAGGAAGGCTGAGGAAAGGAAGGCTGAGGAAAGGAAGGCTGAGGAAAGGAAGGCTGAGGAAAGGAAAAAGAAAAAGGCTGAGGAAGCTGAGGAAAAACGAAAGCAACGACTTAAAGAAGCAAGGAAGGCTGAAGAAAGGAAGGTTGAGGAAGCAAAGAAAAAAGCTGAAGAAGTAAGGAAGGAGGAAGCTGCAAAGAAGGCTGAAAAAGCAAGGAAGTCCGAGGAAGCTAACAAGTTATATATAAGTCTTTTGAGAAAACAAAAAGCCCAAAACCTGGCACAGTCAAAGGAACGATTGCAACACTTCAATGCGAATCTTTTGAAGAAGCTGGAGAGTATACAAAGCACATGTATGCAGGAAGTGACTGCTACGATGCAAACTGTTATGAAAACGGTAAACGAACAAATCAATACTGCAATGAAAAACGCAAAGGAACGAATAAATACTGCTATGGAAAACGCAAAAGAGGAAGCGAATGCTGCTGTGAATGCCGCTGTGAAAAATGCAATTGAAAACGATGCAGAAGTTCAGGACGTGACAGAGGAGATGAGAGAGAAAGAGAAACAAGAACTTGAGAGGGATAAAATTGATTTAAGCACTCCTGTTGAAGAGCGACTTGTTGCAGATGCAGCAAAGTATGGTGTAACATTGATAGCGAAACAATTGAAAAAACTCGGCATCGTACGGTTGCATGAATGGTTTAGGAAAACATTTGGTAAAAAATTTACAAATGTGCGTAACCAGAGAGAAGAGGTGAAAGAAAAAATATTTTCAAGGATGTTAGATACTGCATGCAAACAATATAATTATGAGTCCATGAAGCGAGAATTGTTTCCAGAAAAGGAAGTAGAGGAGGACTACCGCATCAAATACAAAGATTGTGTTGGTAAACGTATTTCTCATTTTGGGAATGAAATAACGACTGGAGTTATTACAAAAATTACAAAGTGTAGCATCAAATTTAAAGTTGATGGATCTGATACCATTAAAACTGTGCGAGAATACATAATAATACCTTAAGAAAGAAAGAAGGAAGGGAGGTAGACGTATAAAAAAAAGGGGGGGGAAGTGCTTGTCCAAAATCTAAAAAACTTTATAATTAATAACCAGCATAAGAATAGCGTTGTGAGATTCAAAATATAATACTTTTAAAATAATTTTATTACCTTTTTTAATGCTCTGTACCTGCTATTGCAAACAACACTAGAATGCTTCTTCTATACTTAATGCTGTGCGATGCTAAGCTGCGACGCCATACCTACCATTATAGTAAATACCATTATTATCACGTACACACACACCGACACACACGCCTACACTGCACACACACTGCACGAGACAGCTATAGAAACATTCAAACAAATCAAAACAAATCAAAACAAACAAACATTAACAAAGAAAAGAAACTATGTCACAAGCAGTAGACCAACCACGTAAAAAAGTTATTTGGACCGGTGCGCCATTGATTGAACGCGATATTGTATTGGAAAAATCAAAAGTATTCGTTGAACAAAGCAAAAGGCAAGCGGAACAAGGAGCGAAACCTGTTGACGAGCTGTATACCAAGACATATACAAAGGCGGATGGTACCGAAGAAATAGTACTGTTCAATTCTGACAAGGCAAAAGAAAATAAAGCTTTGGAGAAGGAAGATGAAGAAGATGAAGCAGTGGATCAAGAAAGCAATGAAATGGAAACAGGAGTTGAAGCGCCTGAAAACAATGAAAAGCCTGAAACTAATTTAAAGCGCAAAAATGCAATGGTCAACGGTAACACACCGAAGAAACAAAAGCAAGATGCAAGGAATACGGCAAATGCTGTTCAGAAGATGAAAGTTGATATTCGGCAAATAGTGGCAAATATTGGAACGGACAATGTTGCAAAGAACATTGAGGAGATGGACAAGTTTATAAAAATAATTATCGAATCTGACACTCCAGGAATAGAAAGCGTTCATAATGGCTTGTCTTTGGTATGGGTGCACATACGTCAAACGCTACAAAAGCTAAATAAATAATTAGTTTTAATACTTGTTCTACCTTGGCAGCTGGTAAGTTTTGTTGCAATAGCTAGAGGATATGCAATCGATTATGCGAAGCATTTGGTTCAATGGGGCATCTTTGGAGTCTATTTATTGTCAATAGATAGTACCTTTGCCATCCTCGCATAATAGTTGTGTGGAAGAAAAGAGAACAAGAGACAATACATCATAAAATCACTATCATATAAATCATCATAATAACTCACAAAATAGCTGAAATAAAATATCGTAGTTTTAAGTTACCTCATTTAGTTTTCTTTTTTTCTCCATACCCTCGTCAATCTCTTCGCCAATACAGCCACCAACATTTTGGTTCATACCCATGCTAAATCCAACTTCCTTAAAACGAGTCGTTTCCAAATAGTTCATCATCTCCTCGTGCATGTATGGAACAATGTCGTTTGTCAGCAAAACGCTGTACAATGAATTTTTCGGCAGTGTAACTTTAAAAAAGTAAACATAAGATCCAGGCTCTCCACCATGGTACAACTCACCAAAAAATTGTGCCCACTTATTTGAAGCATTACACATGTTACGAAACCAATCCTTGCCAAGCGTTGTTTTCTTATATGATGTGTAATGTTTACCGACCTCTCTAATAGTCATCGCCATCGTTAGTAGTTCTGTACCCTTTACATAACACTGTTCTATATCCGGCTTATCAAACATGAATTGAAACGGGGTATCTATTGCATCCTCTTTCTTAAGCAATTTTTCAGCATTTTTCCACGGCATAACTTTAAATTCCATAATTATATGCTTCTTTTGTTCTTGTTATTTGTTGTAATTTTCTTGTCTTGTTTGTTTGCAGGGCGCGTATGTGTCGTTGCATGGACAGGTGTAGTGCAGTGTAACTATACTGCGTTAAAAAGTGTAAAAGAATAAAGGGACATGTTGACGAATAAGACTTCTGCATATAAAATAGTGCTGTGCTCCTGCTATTGCAACAACACTAGAACGCTTCTTCTGTATTCAATCCTGTGTCCATGCTAAGCTCTCTCTGCTATACTGTGTCCATGCTAAGTCGCTTCTATGCTGCGTTCATGCTAAATCTCTTCTATGCTGCATTCATGCTAAATCGCTTCTATGCTGCGTTCATGCTAAGTCTCTATGTGCTTTGTCCAAAATTATAAATAATGCTGTGACTATGCTATTTCAAAGGACATTGTTTTTTTGCCGCCAAATATTAGTAGCAATGATCAGTGTAGAAATAGATGCTACCACGTCTAGGCCTTCACACACACGCAGACACACACACACACACACACACACATACGTAACAACATTGTAATACTTTTGCAGATACTTTTGCAGATACTTTCTGATTCACGATACGCTATTTAATAACATTATGAACATGGTTAATGGTTCACTGGGAAAACGAAAGAGAAGTGTTGTCGAGCAGGAAATTCAGGAATGCGAGTACGTCAAAGTAGTCTTTGAAAAGTGTGTTGTCGAGCAGGAAACTCAGGAATGCGAGTACGTCAAAGTAGTCTTTGAAAAGTGTGAAGACCATGCTGTTAGTCAATCAAGGGAATTATCAGAGCTCATTGTAACTTACATGATAGCGCGTTGGCACTTGAAAGTACTTGTAAGTTGTGTGAAGCGTCGTTTTGTTGGATCGAAGCGGAGGAGGTGGCAATTATCAAGAAAACGTTTGAGTAGTGGAGAAGTATACGAAGAGTTGTTGAGGAAGTACCTTGTTGGAGAACGTCAATGTTGGAAAGCATGGGCAAGGCTGTTGAATGAGACGCAATTAAGAGAAGCGTTTCCAATTGTTTTGTATGAAATGAAACAATTGCTGAAAGCGTTACGCAGTATTAACATGGATATATGGGGTATTTGTTTTTAAAAAATAATATTTAAAAATAAGTTAAATAATTCTTGCAGAGGAGGAAGAAGAAGAGATAACAAAATTCTCTACTTGTTCTACTTGTATCTTGTTTATTTCTTCCAAGCTTACTTTTAACGTTGCGTCTTCGTCATTTAAATAAACCTTTGTGACTACTTCACCAATGGTATAGTTTGGCGACGAACAATCAAACAATGTCTTCAAAACGTTTGCAACTCTAATGCTTAAACCGTAATTCATTGACAAGTGTTCAAAACGTGTAAACGCTTCATGTGGTTCTCTTTTTCTTTTTTTTGTCTTCCTTTTTGTGTTTCTTCTGGCCTTGCATTCCTTGCAACAAAACCAGTGCCTGTTACTACAAAGCTTTGTGGTATCTTTCTCCTTCTCCCAATAATATGTACCATCTTTCACTTCCAACTTGTTCGTGCGTGCACCTTCACCAAGCAATCTGCTTCTGCCACATTCTAAAGCATACGAAAATCCATAAAGGATGGCTGCCTTCGACTGCTTCAGACTATGCCCTAACTCGATACCTAGGCAAGCTTCTTCCACCCCTATCGTAAAACAAAGAGGGCAAGGCACCAGTACTTTATTCGTAAATCGTTTTATTACTTCATTCGAATAAAGGTATCGTTTACTTATATCAATTGATGGCAAACCAAAGTCATTAAAATGTTCAAAAACATACAACGAGTCATATTGTTCCACATCTTCTAAGCTTCCACATTCCTTAAAATACAATTCTACCAAAGATGCAGACTCTGCATCTCCAAGATATTCTTTAATTTCATTTTTCTTCTTAATTGTGTATTCAGTGGATGTGAAACCTATTACTTGGTTCTTCTTCTGAACATATTTAGAATAACCTCCACGAGTTAGATAATTTTGGCACCTAGCATTACTTCCATTATTTATTCGAACTAATGTTAGTGCAGTACTTGTAATATCAGTAAAGTCCATAGTTCGCGTTGCAGCATTATCTCTCATACCTTGACCTGCAAAACGTATCGGTGAACGTGGCGCTACTGTACTGGTATCTCTCATAGTTGTTCGATTCTTAACTACTTGACTAAGTTGTTGAAACATTCGTTTATCTCTCGCAACTAGACTTGGATCCCGATTACATGGCATATTTCGCGTTGCAGCATTATCTCTCGCAACTGCACTTGCATCTCTCATAGTTGTTCGATTCTTAACTACTTGACTAAGTTGTTGAAATAGTCGTTTATCTCTCGCAACTAGACTTGGATCCCGATTACATGGCATATTTCGCGTTGCAGCATTATCTCTCGCAACTGCACTTGCATCTCTCATCGTTCGCGTTTTTTTCCTTACAGTAACTTTTGACTGTGGTTTGTTTAAAAGATGTTCAATCGTCATGTTTTTTAAACTGATTGTTTCGCGCCTCGATTGTGCGTTTTTTAAAGCCTTAGCCCAAAGAAGATCCACCTTGTTTAAACGTGGCACGAGATGTGTTTTCAACAATGTTTTCATATATAAACCAACAACCATTTCAAAGTTGTCCAACAGAAACTTATCACTACGTTTCTGAAGTTCGTCCGTCTTCTTATCATTAAACAGAGTCAAGCATTCTTTTAAGAAAGAAAGCTTCGCTTGCCTTATCACATTATCAGCATTTTTGTTACTACTGTAAACATGAGACCGTATGTATCTTGCATAAATTTCACCACTTTTTGACGAAAAATTCTCGTAAAAATCTGCAGCAGCTCTTGTCGCCGCCTCCGTACTTGTCACAGATGTCATAACTTTTTCTTTTAAATATATAAATATATATGTGTGTTTATTTCTCTTTTTTGTTTTAGTTTCTTATGTTGTTGAGTCATCCAATTCTATCTGTACACTGCACGTCGAGGAGCGTGTATAGTGAAGCATATATATATTATGTTTTTGGAAACGTTCTAGAAGTAGGTGCTTAGCAGGAGCACAGCACTGTTTTATTTTGGACCAGTAAATAGCAGGAGCACAGCACTGTTTTTAGTTTTACGTGTTATTTTTATGCTCCCCCCTTTTTATAACTAACTACCTCCGCTGCGTCGTTTTGCTAGCCTTCATAGATAGTGTTGTTCATGTGAGCAAAATGTAATAAAACAATGCTGTGTCTATGCTATTTGCTGTCATTTTATAGTTCAATATATTTTTACGGACGACATATGCATACGCGCACGACATATGCATACACACGACATATGCATACACGGGACACACGACAACACACACAGACAAACACACACACTCGCAAGCGCACACATATACACTTTGCAAACAGTAAACGAAATGGAAAACCAAAACAGAAACAATGCATTATTATACAACCAAGTTCAAGAGCGCAGTTTTCAGCTGCGTCGGGAAGAAAGGAGGTCTAGAACTTTCGAAGGAATTCAGCCACGGCAACTTAGCTTTGAGCCCGACACGTTGGACAACTGTTGTGTTGTTGGAACCAGGGTTGCAAACATGCTTGATGAAATACGTGACGGCATGGAAGGATTGTGATCGTCTCCTGTTCCTTGATTTCAGATAGACAAACAGCACAGTCATCTAAACCATCACCGTCGCAGGTTGCGACTTGGTATCGCGGCTCTGGTCGAGCTAAAGGAGATTGGGCATGTGAGCGTCGACGAATAACAATTGCAGGAGTTCTTAAAATAGATCGTCGCATGCTGGACTGCACAAATGAAGTAAGGATACTCTGGCGTATAGGAGATATTGGTAAGCGAGTATTCATGTTAAAGTAATTTAATACTATGTTATATATTTTAAATAAGTAAACATTTATCTTCTAAAACAACCTTTGATCTTGGTACAAGAAACTTATTATCTCTGTTTTCGTCAAAATCTTGTACAAGAACCATTTCGTTGACACAATTTTCCTCAATGACACGATACATAGTGTTACAAGACCTTCCAAGGTAATCTGTTTTAGTGTTTCTTTTCAACGTAACAACGCGATCTTTTAAGCCAAGCGTTGCATAGTTGTATAAAGTATATCTTACGACATGACCCTCCGCACGAGTTTCAAAAATACAGCCACGTACCAATCTATGGTATTTTCCGTGCTCGTTGTCAACATCGATTGTCACAAAACAGCGCTCCTTTATCATCGTGGCTTCATTGTTTCTTTTTAAGAACTGTCTCGTTTCTGCTTCGTTGAATGGTGTCCACATATGTTTAAATCGCTTCATTTCATTGTCACGACGATCAAGCGTAATGATTTGACCTTCCTTTAACCTTGGTTGAAATGCTTGCACAACATCAAACATTTTTGATAGTCGAAACGATAGCACGTCGCTACAGCTATTATGTAATAACGTAAAAAAAAAGGCTTTCTTTCGTTTCAGTTTTCTAAACGATTCGTAAACACGGTAATCCGGAATTACAAAAACCCATTTTAGATTCAAAAAGGTACGAAGGCCATTTCTCAAATCAGTAGTTCTGAAGTAACCGCTGTCTGTACGAATATTGTAGCTAAGCTGCGTGCCATGCTTCGTCCTAAGCATTGTTTCAGGGTAAGGGTTGTCAGTGCTGTTTGTCATCACAATAATCTTTGTTGCGTCTTTCATTGCTTGATTCCTCCTTAAGGCAGCATCTACCCAGTGAATGGTCATCCAAAGCGGCGACCCATCCTTCAAGCCATCAACGAAGAATTTGTTGACAGCTTCCACTTTATCCTCCTCCGACACTTGTTGTTCAATTTTCGTCCAGAACGGGTTGCTTAGCAGGCCGCCATGCATGCGCAACAAGTAAACGCTCCCGGGGTATGGCTGCTTTGCGATACATGATGCAATTGTCTCCTTATGGCGTTTTAATGAAGACGTATCTAGAAGAATAATTGTAAATGACTTATCTGTCTCCCAACACTTCTCTAGTTCAGGTTGTCGCAAACTTGTGATGGCTTTACGGAACTCACTTGAGGTTGTCAGACGTTGTCTTTTTTGTTTCTGCGAGTCTTTCACTGAGGATATGCGCTTCATATTATGTGCTATGAGTTTTATGTTTGTTGTGTCGTGTGTTTGTTCTTGAGTGTGTCGTGTAGTTGTTGCCGTGTTGTTGAGTGTGTCGTGTAAGTGTCGTGTAAGTGTCGTCTTGAAAGAATAAAATAATAAAATTGGCGCGGAATAATACTCCAATACTGTATTATGCTACACTTCCACAGTGCTTCTAGAAGCTTTTAAAAAAAGGTGGTCACTTCAATATTTTTTTATAAGTCTAAATGCTGTGTCTATTTCAATTATTGCCGCCAAAAAAAGGGGTGTGCTGTGTCCATGCAGAGAAGTAAAAATGCTATACCCATGCTATTATTATTATTATCACTATTATTACGAGCACCACGACACGTACACTCGACTACGAACAACGACACGATACATTCGACAACGACGCTCGGCACACTCGGCACATTCGACACAGGTAAGGAATAAAACATTTTATAATAATGGACGTATACTTATGCATTTACAAAAGAAATGATGGAGAACTGGTCGAGTATTGTGATCCTCTATTTAGGGTGGTTAGGAATGGTCCATACCAATTCCTCATGTTAAACTTGATTAAATCACCCCCGCAAAAGAAATGGTTATTCAAAAGAGACGACTTTAAAGGAGTGTCACAGAGAGTAATGGAAGCCTTTGATGAATCAAACATAACCGTTTCTTTCTTCCTTGATATTTCAGTGGACGAATTTTATCACGAAAACAAGAGTGTCGATGTCAAAGTTGTTAAAAAAGACAAATTTTTGTTCTTTAAAATATCGTGTGAGAAAATCGACGATAGTGGTGTCAAGTTGAAAATATTTACGAAGTACGCAAACATTTCATGGATTTTAAACACTAACTATAAAGAAATTACACTGCTCCTTGCAGCGAGTTGCCCTCGTTTGATTAAATTATTTTTTCAACATTCTATTCATAAACGATGGGAAGTTGAAGGAAGGGAAGTGAGTAACCTGATGGATGAAAAACGAGGAACACTTAGTGTATTTGTTGGTGGAACGTCGCAGGAAGAAAAAAAAGCAAAAGTGTATCGCGATAGAGTTGTTGCTGAGTGGGATGAACTAAGAAGTAAGCGCGAGGAGAAACGTAAGAAAGGTATCATGAGTGGATACGGAAAAAAAAAACGAAAACGATATGTTTAAAATTAATATTTTTTTTAAGTCACACTTAAATTGTATATATAAATACAGATAAACTATTTATAAAGACATGAAGTATATTTTAATTATTTGCACCATACTCGTCGTCGCCTCCTTCCTTCTTTCCTACCTAGCCTACGCCGAGCTAGATAGCTGTGACCTAGACTTTAAGTTCCTATCACCGCTGACAGTCATCATTTCCTTGCTACCACCAATGTTCTACGGCTTTGTTGATCGCGAATCAAGAATGCGAAGCTACGTTGCGACTTTACACTTACTTGCTACGCTCGTCGCCGTGCTCTTCAACAGCATGTTTTTTGCAGAAACCGTATACTTGGACAAGCTTTGCAGCATCACAGACAGCAGCGCATACGGCTACCAGCTAGGCTCCGTGCTCTGCTTGCACCTTGGCGTCGTAGCGGGGCACATGATTGGCCGCAAGATGAAATATGAACGCTTAGGAAGAATGGATATTTAGCACTACTGGAGTAGCATTTCTGCCGTTTACATCTGTAAACACAAGCGTTGCAGCAATGTTTTCTGGTGCAAGCGGTTGAAACGCCCCATAGCGTCGGTCTACCTTTTGCCAGCAGCTTTTACCTTCTGGTATACGCGTCTTGAATACATTAAAGTAGTATTCGTCACTCACGTCCATTAAACATTCGTGTGTTTTGCAACCACAAGCTTCTTTTAGCCAGTTTGCCATGGAATCTGTAACAAGGTTATGGTCTTCCCAATGCTTTTGCACATCCATATCAATAGGTATTGGGCAACTCATTTCTTTTTCTTTTATTTGGGACTTAGGTTTTCTTTTACACTGCTCAAAGTGTTTTATAAGTGTGTATGTGCCACCGAGTAGAGTGCGTTTGCAAATCGCACACTGAAATACCTTAGGCATCTTAGGTATTTTGGCGCGAAACATTTATAGTTTAATATTTTTTAAAATTTTGAATAACCATTTTAATGCTGTGTCTATGCTATCCAGGTATATTTTAATGCTGTGTCTATGCTAGGACTTTAAGAAAGTCCCCCCCTTTTTTTTACACCACAACATGTTCCTCACACTCACACTGACGCTGGACTACACTGTAAGTGCAATATGCAAACAATGTCACCTTTGTTGTTACCAGCCTCCGCGTTTACTTACAAGCAAAAGAAGAAGAAACACAAAAAACGGGTGTTGCGTGTTGTTGTGCTCGTCGTTGTTATAGTTATTATATTGGTTGTATCCGTTTTTTTATAATGCTTCAATTGGAATTCAAACAAACTCAAGATGGTATTAAAAGTATTATACGTGTTTCATTTTTAAACTCGTCATTGTTTCTTCCTACAGAAAGTCAGAAAAAGGAGTGGGATAAGCATTATCTAAGGTACAGGATCCCTCGGTGCAACGTTGTTTGGCAAAAAAAAGAGTTGCAATCGCTGTATTACTGGGCAACACGTGGTTTGAAGCACAAGGACGTAGAACCGTTTCAGGTAGAAGATGCTAGGGCACTTGACTGGATACTACGACGTTATAAGAAAACCACGTTGGAAATGCACTTTCAACACGAGGACAATAAGCTTTTAAAATGGAAGTTTATGCAAGGCAGACCAGGGTGGGGCAACCTGCACCTCCATGTGGAGTATCCAACGCTTGCATCAAGTGATGCGCCTGTGGAGTTATCAAAACTACTGCAAGAATTTGATAAGCAAAAGGCCTTGCAATTTTTAACAGACAAGCCTAAGATGATGCTACGCTATAATCGTGTTGTACCAGCAAAAATGACCGCACTGGCCTTTTTTATAAAGTATTACCCTGCTTTGTTTCAAGTTAGACAAGGTGACAAGACGGTATTGTCGGTCCACCGCCAGGTTGCTATGCTTCAAGCAAAGCCGGTCTTGAAGCAAGCATACGAAGAGTATGTTACGACTGGTAGCATCACACACAGTGACTTTTTTCGTTTTGTTATATCTGTAGACAGAGTGGAGGAAGGCATAGACGAGCAACAACTAGGTGATGAATCGATGCTGCAGTTGTTTCAAAACTTGAACAAGAAGGAGAAAATGCATTACAAGCGTCGTGTTATGGTTCGATTACGCAGCGCGGATTCCTTGTTTGATTTGCGTGAAACGCACTGGGAAAAACGAAAGGGAATACAAGAGCGGGTCTACGAGATTGACTTTGATAAACCGGGTAAAGTGTTGCTAGGACCAAGTTGCAACTCGATTATTGAGCAGATGAACCGTACATCGGATAGAGAGTTAAATAAAATATAAATTACATGTTAAGTCTTATAAACTACTACCTCTCTGACGCATGCCAACGCAAGTATCATTGTAATAATGTTGTAGGTCAAACTCCACGAGTAAGTAAGGCCACTGCTCTGGTTCCGTTATCTCAACAAAGTTTGTCTCGCGCTTTACCTTGCACCGATGCTTCTGGCCGTCGCAGTGAAACCAAGCAGCTGAATCCAGTGGTGAAAAACGCAGCAAGGCGTTCTCTTTGACGTCAAAAAAAATAAGAAGGTCCGAGAAGCGGTTGCAGCGTATTGTTGTCCAAGACCGTGTAAAGCGTTGAATCATTATTCGTTTGCCGTCCTTGTCCCAACGTTGCTTCAGGTCTTTTGACAAGTGAGACCATGGCTCCCACGTGTCGTGCTCTGGCCCGTAGCCTAGCCAGCGTACTTTAAATCGAACATTAGGTTGTTTCACAACTTTCACGATACTTTCTACTTGAAATATAGGCATGTTTAATGTTTTTTTAATAGTGTAAATGATTGGTTGTGTGTGTTGCAAGGCCAAAGGTCTCTATGTGTTTAGTTGTATTAGGGTTTTAATTAGGGTTGGTACTTCAATGTTTTTTTAATTATACGTATGCTTCTC